>TARA_R110001599_G_scaffold280797_1_pt1 | contig 92888 bp, 80 predicted proteins | sample TARA_R110001599 | Tara Oceans TARA_R110001599 (sample SAMEA4398360) | marine metagenome | biome: Polar Biome; feature: [MES] marine water layer (ENVO:01000295) within the mesopelagic zone...; material: water (ENVO:00002006), including particulate matter (ENVO:01000060) such... | reverse complement strand
CAGTCACCAAATTCGGGATCAACTTCTTTATGCGTCAGCGGCGAAAAGCCTGCATCCGCATTCGAGGGGAAAAACGGCAGAATATGCACTCCGCCAATAGCGTCAGAAAAATGCCGTTCAATGACGGTGTATAAATCCTTTAGATTATTGCCCAGACGATTAGGATAGCAAATCATCTGCACTGCATTGCGTAATGCCATACGGCGTCTCCAGCCTCGGAATCAATAAATAAGCAGCGCGTGCTCACGGCAAAACTGTTCTTGGTGACACCGCAAGGCGTTAAATAATAATATTTAACGCTAAATCACGTCGGGCATCAGCGCCCTAAGCGTGCTCTCGTCGGCAGGCCTGCGACACCCGTCCACAGCCGCCATAAACTCATCACCCCAAACTTTTATGTCATTGTGGCGAACAACCTCGTAAGCCTCACGCATTCTACTGCGAGCTTCGTCACGGTTTAGATTTAGCGCAAAGTAGCAGGTTTGCACTAGCTCATTACGATCATGAGGGTTCGCCAAAATTGGGCCGCGTAATTCTGCCGCTGCCCCGGCAAATTCAGATAAAACTACAACTCCAGCGCCGTCAGTCATACCTTGGGTCGCAATATATTCTTTGGCTACCAGATTAAGACCATCGCGCAAAGGCGTAATCCACATCACATCCGCCATACTGTAGTAGGCCACCAACTCTGCGAAGGGCAGGCTGCGAAAGAAGAATTGCAGTGGCGTCCAACCCACTCTGGCGAAGCGACCATTTATACGGCCTACCGCCTGCTCGATTTGTTGCTGCAAATCCCGATAAATTGTCATTTCACTGGCGGCAGGCACACAGACCATCATCAAAGTGACTTTATCGTGGAGATCTGGGTGGTCTTCTAGCAAACCTTCATAGGCCTCAAGCTGCTCTAATATGCCCTTGGTGTAATCGAGTCGGCCTACCGACAAAATCATGCGGGTACCGTGCAACTCCTCCCTGAGTTCAAGCATTCGTCGTTGTACCTTTGCATTGCTTAGCGCGTCCTCCACCCGCTTGAGATCCAAACCGACTGGATGCGCCCCCAAACAAATACGACGATCATTGACTTGGATCTCAGTACTCATTTCATCTAAACCCACCGCACAGCCATAGCTCAAAAAGCGCGGCGCGCAGCTCATTTTCTCCGTTACTATTAAGGGCGTTACACCACGAGCAACGTCAACAAAGTTCTCACTCTGGCGAGGAATATGAAAGCCGATATAATCGCACTGCAATAAGCTGCCAATAATATCTCGGCGCCAAGGAATAACATTGAACACGTCTGCCGACGGAAAATAGGTATGGTGAAAAAATGCAATAATTACATCAGGGCGAATCTCGCGTAAAAATGCTGGAACCATCCATAAATTGTAATCGTGTATCCACACCGTTGCGCCTTCAGCGGCCTCGCTGGCGGCCACCTCAGCAAAGCGTTTATTCACATTTAGAAACACCTGCCAATGATCCTCTCTAAAGGTCGCGCGCTCCCAGAAGGTATGCAGGGTTGGCCAGAACGCTTCTTTAGAGAACTTTTTATAAAAAACATCCATTTCGTGTGTTGTTAAGGCCACTCGTGCGGCAAGTAAATTGGGGTAGCGCGCGGCATCTACTTCGGTGTGAGTTTCAAAACTAGCGTCACCTTCTTCATGAATTGACCAAGCAACCCAAGAACCCGCGCGACCGTCGGCAAAAAAACTCATCAAGGTTGGAATAATGCCGTTGGGTGAGCTTGGCCTGCGCCGGATAGTCTCACCATTTTCGCGAAACTCTTCATAGGGAAGTCGGTGATAAGCAATTACCAAATCAGACTTCCCCGGCACCAAGACATCGCGCTGTTCTGCCGCCATGCCCGCCGCACCTAAAAAGCCAAAATGTTCTATCGCTTGTAAAATACCACCACAACCCGTTTCCTCGGCGTGGTAGACCCGCGCCTGATTTTCGGTCGCGCTTAATAAGGCGGGTTCAGACTCGCCAACGCAAACACCAATAAAGCCGTGTTCGTACATGGACAAATCATTCAGGGTATCGCCCGCAACCAAGACATCTTCATCGTCTATGCCCAGTTGCTCGACCAGGCCCCGCAAAGTAGAACCCTTATTCACGCCCTTGGGCAAAATATCCAGATACAAGCCAGCCGAATACAGCAGATCACAATCCAATCCACTGACGGCCGCTTCAAGCTCGTCGCTAATCGCTTCGGCATTACAAAAGAAGGAGTAACGCCGCTCCTGAGGAACATCCTGACGCTGTAAATTGGCAATATGGCTTACCGCAGATTCAACCACATGGTCACCCGGCCAGCGTTTATCAATGTCACCCTGCAGCGGTTGAATGGCTTGCTGAGTGTGGCCATCGACCACCGTACAGCCCACGTCACAAATAATATAATCCGGCTCGGGAATCATGGGGTCAGAGAGCAGCGGCAATACCGACTCCAGTCCGCGACCGGTCACAAAAGCGAGTTTAATTTCTGGGTGCGCCGCAATTAATCGATAAAGTTTAAGGCGCTGGTCATTGTCGCCAGCTAGAAATGTACCGTCTAAATCCGTAGCTAAAAGCATTAAAATCACCTGCGTATGGACGCAGAGCCCAGCTCCCACCAGACTCCGGGTGCTGTTATAAAATTTCATAACACCAACAGACGACACCGGCGCTGCACAGAGTGTTTACTAGTGCCGTCTACTTTGCAGTTCAATGAGTATGCAGATTTTGTGCCGATAAAAAACACGCTCATTTGACCAAAAGCGCCAATAACGCCGACACACAGGCTTGTTGGGCGACTTTTAAAATTATGTAAATTTCATGGAAAAATTATTTTTTTCAAAACCTTATACGATCCAGCACCACAAACTGCGCAACCGCACCAATGTGGCTCATCTCAAGGCGCTTAAAAAATTTCAAATGAAGATTTGCCCCAACGCAAAAGCTATGCCACAGTAAAACCGTGATGTCTAAATACTGGTTGAACACAATCGCCGCCGCACAGACCTTGCGCCGCGACTTACACGCCCACCCCGAGCCGAGCTGGCAAGAGGTTCGCACCGCTGAAACAGTGCAGAACACCCTTAGTCAACTCGGCATTGCGTGGCGCAAATGTGCCGGAACGGGCACCATCGCCACACTGCAAGCCAACAGCAAAATTGCTAAACCCCACAGCAAACATATCGCACTGCGCGGCGACATCGACGCCCTGCCGATTATTGAGCAAACCGGTCGCGACTGGTCGTCGACCCAGTCGGGCTGTATGCACGCTTGTGGCCACGATGGTCACACCGCCACATTGCTTGCCACCGCGCGCTGGTTAAAACACAATGAACAAAGCTTAACTGGCCCTGTCACATTACTATTCCAACCAGCAGAAGAAGGCGGACACGGCGCGAGAGAAATGATTAATGAAGGCGCACTAGACGGCATCGACGAAATTTACGGCTGGCACAACTGGCCTGCAATCCCCTTCGGGAAACTGGTGTGTCCCGACGATATCGTTATGTGTGGCAACGGCACCTTTACCATAACGGTGACCGGCAAGGGCGGTCATGCCAGCCAACCAGAACTGTGCCGGGATCCGGTGCTCGCCGCCAGCGCGATTACCCTAGCGCTGCAACAAATTGTCAGTCGCCGCCTAGCCCCTCAGCAGGCAGCCGTCGTTAGCGTCACCTCCTTCATGGCCGACAGCGGGGCAACCATTATTCCCCAGCAGGCGATCTTGGGCGGCAGTATTCGCATGCCAGATCAAGCGAGTCGCGATCAAATCAACGCCCTAATCACCGAGATTAGCCAGCACACCGCGCACAGCTACGGCGTGGCCTGCGAGGTCGAAATAACACCCCGCTACAACGCCACCATCAATCACCCAAAGCAGGCTCAGCACGTTCGCCAGCTTTGGCAAGAGAGCAACGGCAGCGATTCACTGCACTTAAATATCCGCACGCCAATCATGGCCTCAGAAGATTTCAGTTATTATCTGCGGGAAATTCCCGGCGCCTTTGCACTCATTGGTGCGGACGACGGCGACGCGCATCATCAAGTGCCCTGCCACAGTCCCCACTACGATTTTAATGACCGATTAATCCCTCTGGTTACCAATTTGTTTTCTCGCCTCTGCGGCGTGACAACGCCCGAAAAACCTGCACAAACCATCTGAAAATAGCACCCCGTCAGCGTTACGACGGACATTATTTACAAGAAGGAGCACGCATGAGTATTTTTGAGCAACGTGAATCAAACATCCGCGCCTATTGCCGAGTGTACCCTGTGGTATTCGACAAGGCCGTAAACGCCCGCCAAACCGACGAGAACGGCAAACAGTACATCGACTTTTTTGCCGGTGCTGGGGTTTTAAACTTTGGCCACAACAATCCGCGCATGAAAAAGGCCATGATTAATTACCTTGAATCCGACGGTGTTACCCACAGTCTGGACATGCACACCACCGCAAAGCGGGCGTTCATGGAGCGCTTCGTGAAAACCATTCTTGAACCTCGGAATATGGACCATAAAATGCAATTTATGGGGCCAACCGGTACCAACTCCGTTGAGGCTGCCCTCAAAATTGCCCGGCGCGCCACTGGCCGCCAAGAAATAGCGGCCTTTACCCACGGCTTTCACGGCATGACTTTAGGCGCCTTGGCTTGCACCGCCAATGCCTATTTTCGCGGCGCAGCGGGAGTGCCGCTGAACCATGTATCCCATCACAAATTTGGCTGTACAGAGCACCTTAAACAGTTGGCAAGCTACTATAGCGACGCCTCTAGCGGCTTCTCGCCACCCGCCGCATTTTTGGTTGAAACCATACAGGCGGAAGGCGGCGTCAACGTTGCCAGCAAAGAGTGGTTACAAGCGCTGGCAAAGCTCGCCAAAGATGTCGGCGCCCTATTAATTATTGACGACATTCAGGTCGGTTGTGGCCGCACTGGCAGTTACTTTAGCTTTGACGATATGGAACTCGATCCCGATATTGTCTGCCTTGCCAAAGGTGTTGGCGGTATGGGCACGCCCATGGCCCTCAACCTCGTTAAACCCGAGATCGACAAGCACTGGTCCCCTGGCGAACACACCGGCACGTTTCGCGGCCAATCTCTGTCGTTTGTTGCAGGTAGCGAGGCCCTCGGCTATTTCGAAGACAGTGAACTCATGACTGAGGTCGCCCACAAAGCCGCACTCATGGCGGGCGCACTCGCGCCACTTGAAAAGAACATTAAGGCGATTACCGTGCGAGGCAAAGGCATGATTCTCGGCTTAGATGTTGGCAGTGGTGAACAAGCCAAGGCGATTGTAGACGCGTGCTTTGCCGACGGCCTGCTCATTGCCAGCTGTGGCACCGGTGGCCGCGTGGTTAAATTAATTCCGCCGCTCACCATTCCCCACGACGACCTCCAGCAAGGACTCGACATCCTGGTGAGCAATACCAGCAAAGTGATGGAGGCCACCGCATGATCCAACGCGACGATATGACCTTTCCTTTTGAGGAATACCAGAATCGCCTCGCGGCGCTGCGACTGCGCATCGCTGACCGACGCTTAGATGCCGTGGTGATTTCTGATCCAGAGAACATCATGTACCTCACCGACTACCAAACCACGGGGTACTCCTTCTTCCAAGCCTTAGTCGTGCCCCTAGAAGATGAGCCCTTCATGATCACGCGCGCCATGGAGGAGTCGAATATTATTGCCCGCACCTGGGTAGAGCGCACGCGGCCCTACCCCGACACCGGCGACGCGATACAAATGCTGGTAGATGCCCTGCGCGAATTTGGCCTCGCCAAAAAACGCATTGGCTACGAGCGCAATAGCTATTTTTTCCCGGCTTATCAACAAGATCGAATCCACACTACGCTGACTGAAGCGAAGTTACTCGACTGTTTTGGCATTGTAGAGCAGGGCCGAATTTGCAAATCACCCGCAGAAATTCAGCTCATGCGCAAAGCCGCAGCGGCCACTGAAGCAGGCATGCAAGCAGGTATCGACGCCTGCCAAGCCGGTGTCACTGAAAACGAAATTGGCGCAGCCATCAGTTCTGCCATGTTCAAGGCGGGCGGCGAACCACCAGCGGTAATGCCCTACGTAACGTCGGGTCCCCGTACCATGATCGGCCACGCCACTTGGGAGGGCCGCACCGTACTGCCCAATGAGCATGTGTTTTTAGAAGTGGGCGGCTGTTATCGTCGCTACCACACCGCCATGATGCGCACCGTTGTACTCGGCAAACTCAGCGACTCTATGCACCACGCCCAAGAGCGGATGAAACTGGCACTGCACGCAGTGCACGACAAAGTTCAACCGGGCATGACTGTCTCTGACGCCGACAACTTAGTGCGCAATATTATTTCTGAAAACGACTGTGGTGCCAGGCTTATCACCCGCTCCGGCTATTCCATTGGCATCGCGTTTCCGCCCAGTTGGGATGAGGGCTATATCGTCAGCCTCAAACAGGGCGAATCAACGGTGCTGCAGCCCGGTATGACCTTTCACATCATTCCCTGGATGTGGGGCGTAGACGGCGACAAAACCTGCGGAATTTCCGATTCAATTTACATTACCGACACCGGCTGCGAATCCTTTTTCACTATGGACCGCGATTTCACAGTAAAGCCCGAGCAGCCTGAACCCGCTCTGCTAGAATTTGACGAAGCACGTAAAAACAAACGGGAACGAGCCGAAGCCAGCACCAGCGGCGACAAGGCCAAAGCGAAAAGCGGCGAGTAATCATTCACAACGAGGTAGCCATGCTAACAGCGACAAACCCCTGCACCGGAAAAGTCATAGCCGAATACCCCACCTTAAACAGTAGCGAGCTCCACGAAAAAATTGGCGACGCCTACCGTGCCGCCGACCAATGGCAGACCACCAGTATTGAAGAGCGCGGCAAGGTACTGCGCGCAGTAGCGGCGGAACTCCGCGTGCAAAAAGACGCCCTAGCTAAACTCATGGCCTTAGAAATGGGCAAACCAATTCGCGAAGGCGGCCCCGAAGTTGAAAAAGCAGCGGGCTGCGCCGAATACTACGCCGAGCACGCCGCAGAGTACTTGGCGCCGCAAACCCTACCCTCAGACGCCAGCATTAGCTATGTGTGCCATCCACCACTGGGCACCCTACTCGGCATACTGCCGTGGAATGCGCCGCTGTGGTTAGCCTTTCGCTACCTTGCGCCCGCGCTCATGGCAGGCAATACCTGCGTCATGAAGCACGACCCCAATGTGCCGGCCTGCGCCGCCGCCATCGCCAAAGTCTTTACCGATGCCGGTGCCCCAGAAAATATTGTGGTTAACGTCGCTATCGACAATAGCACCATAGAAACCGCCATCCGCGACCCCCGCATTGCCGCCGTGTCGTTTACCGGCTCAGGCAATGCGGGTCGCATTGTTGCCGCCATTGCCGGCTCCGAAATCAAACCAACGGTGCTTGAACTCGGCGGCTCCGACCCCTGCATTGTTCTCGCCAACGCCGATTTAGATGCCGCGGCAGACGTTGCCACCCTGTCACGCATGATCAATGCGGGGCAATCTTGCATTGCGGCAAAGCGCATTATTGTCGAAGACACCGTATACGATACCTTTGTCGAAAAGCTGCACACCCGAATGGCAAAATTCAAAACCGGCGACCCACTCCTTCCAGATACCCAAGTCGGCCCTATTGCCAGAGAAGACCTGCGTCAAAACCTGCATCGCCAAGTCACTGAAACCATTAGCGCTGGCGCCAAATGCCTACTCGGCGGGGAACTCAGCGAGGGCCCAGGTTTCTTTTATCCGCCGACGCTATTAGTTGATGTAACAGAGGGTATGTGCGCATTTAAAGAAGAAACCTTCGGCCCCGTCATGGTCGTGATCCGCGCCGCCGATGTTGAAGAGGCCGTGCAACTCGCCAACGAAACCCCCTACGGTCTTGGCGCGGCGGTATGGACCAACGACGCCAAACTCGCCACCAACATTGCCAACCGCCTAGAAGCGGGCCAAGTTGCCATAAACGGTATTGTTAAAACCGACTCGCGGCTGCCTAGCGGTGGAATAAAAGGCTCTGGCTATGGCCGCGAATTGGGCCCCCACGGTATTCGGGAATTTGTGAATACCAAGCAAATTTGGGTGAAGTAAAGCGAGCACATCGCCCCTATAAAATAAATGGGGGCGAATAGCGTTTCACAGCAAAAGCCAAAGCGTCATTTACTTTATTTCCGCGACATAAATTGTATTAAAATACAGAATGCCACGCTTAACAAAAATAGTAACATCACTCCCGACACTGCAGCTTGAAACACTTGATATTAAGTAACTTCCTGAGCTTGTTTTAATGGTTGCGTGTGAATGGGCTTCGGCGCTTTTCCCACCAAGAACAGCGCATTTTTCAATAACGCCGGTCATTACTTTTAAGGTTTCTCCGTTCGCAGTGATGCAAATAGCAACATAGACACCCAGAATTAATATTGCAGCGAATACACTCTTGACTAAATTCCTAATATTTTTTTCCATCATCTCTACTTTCATTAATTATGGCGCCGCTAGGCCCGTAAAATATTGCGCTTAGGCGCATATATATACAGCTCAACACGACATTTTCTTCAAAACCGAGTAACGCTAGGGTGTCAGTGCGATTTATAAAATGAGTTTGCCAGCGCCTTGGTCAGCAACTGTGCCGAAATTTCTTTGCAGCCACTCACATTCTGTCCAGCCCACAAGGGCGAAAAATCGCCACTGCCCATACTTTCTGCTTTTACCCGCAAAGACGCGATGGCTGTTGCCGCCAGCGGAAATTGTGGAGCGAGACTATTTATCGGCCCAAGCTCGCGGATTAAACGGTTTACAATGCCCCGCGCCGCACCACCGCTGAACAAATTAGTGAGCGCGGTAAAATTAGCAGCGTCACTTTGCAGGGCTGCGCGGTGAATTGGGCTGGTGTTCGCCTCGGGGCAAAGCAAATAGGCAGTACCAATTTGAGCGGCTATCGCGCCGAGTTTAACCGCCGCATCAACGCCTGTGCTGTCGGCAATTCCGCCCGCCGCAATAACAGGAATATTTACCGCGCTGGCAATTTGCGGCAGCAAGGCAAAAGTGCCAATTTGGGTATTGAGATCCGTCGACAAAAAGAAGCCGCGATGGCCGCCCGCCTCTAAGCCCTGGGCGATGACCGCATCTGCTCCGCGGGCATCGAGCCAGCGCGCTTCAGCGACGGTGGTGGCACTTGCAATTATCTTTCCGCCCCAAGCCCGTATTTTCGCCATTAATTCCGGTGCTGGCAGGCCAAAATGAAAACTCACTACTGGCGGTTTAAATTCCCCCAAGAGCTCGGCTGTTTCAGCGCTAAAAGGCCTGCGCCCAGCACCCTCGGGTATCGCGTTTACATCTATACCCAGCTCAGTAAAATACGGCGCCAGCGCCTGTCGCCAGTTTCGCTCTTGCTCCGCATCCGGTTCTGGTGGCACATGACAGAAGAAATTAAGATTATAGGGTTTACTGGTCTTCGCCGTCAGTGCGCGTAGTTCCGTATGCAGTGCGTCTGAACTTAGCATGGCACAGGGCAGCGAACCCAGACCGCCAGCATTGGATACCGCAACAGCTAGTTCGTGGTTTTGTACCCCCGCCATCGGCGCTTGAATAATAGGCAGTTCAACGCCGAGAAGTTCTTTTATATTCATTGCCTATCCCCTTGCAAAGTAATCACGGCTATCTGCATCGCGAGAATGCATTTTACCTTGGCGCTTCATGTTAAGCCTAACGCGGTCGGTGAAACGCAGTTAATTCCTGCACAATAGCAGTACCTAGATTTACGCCAAACTGCGCCACCGCCCAATCTCCTGCTTTATCGCTATAATAACGCAAGGTTTCGGAGGCCTTGGCCGTGTGCAGCCAAGCAAGCAGGCCAATGTTTAATAAAAACGTCACGGCAAACACCACACGGAAGCTAACTTTTTGAGTTTTATGCCTAAGTCTTTGCTGAGCGATAAGTGCGCCCGGCCATCCACCCAACAAAGCAGTCAAATGCAAGGTATTCTCCTGCACTCGCCAAGCGCCACGCCTTGCCGCCTTTTTATCTTTGGCATAGAGCGCATATGACGCAATACTGGCAATAAAATACGCCACGCTCACCAGTACTGGGGTATATCCAAACCAATAGGAGTAAAGAAGGCCTGCAATTAATAAAATAATTGGGTAGTAATAAATTTTCATCAGATGTTCGCTTATTGCGGCTTACGGCGCTAAGGCGCTTTGCAAACGCCGGTTTAGTTGGTCTGGATAAACTTTTGTCAATGACACGACATCACAGTTTTGGAACTGACAGAATTGCTTAACGGCCTCTACAAAAGCGAAAACAAGCATTTCCTCGTCGTTATTGTGCACATCAAAATGCAGAAATTTAATTTCCAAACGGCGTTCCCTGCGATGGGCTTTGCAATCCATACGCCCAATAAATTCATCGCCGTAAAGCAGTGGCAGACTAAAGTAGCCGTACTTGCGCTTAGCTTCGGGGACATAGCATTCTATTTGATACTCAAACTGAAACAAGGCTTTAAGACGGTCGCGCTGAATAACACTATTATCAAATGGCGAGAGAATCATGAGACGCTTCTTCAGTCTCGGTAGCGGCCTTGCTAGCGCACCCGCGTGCACAACAAACACTTCGCCATTGCTCGCCTGCACTTGCTCCAAATTACCCATCACCAAGCGCTCCGCCACTTGGGCCTTTACTGCATTTCGCAGCTCAGTGTCACGCCGCAGGTAGGTGAAGCCCTTTAATGCGACTAATCCGTGGCAACGCAACTGCTGCTCTATCATGTGCGCAGCGAATTCATCCACACTGGGCATGGATGTGTTTATATTGCCCGGCAGTACCCGCTCGGTAAGATCATAGGTTTTTTGGAAGCCCTCACGATTGCTGACCATGAGGTCACCCTGCATATACAACTGTTCCAAGGCTTTTTTGGCGGGCTTCCAATCCCACCAGCCCGCGCGCTGCTTAGTATTGGTTTCGAGGTCCCGAGATCGCAACGGACCATCGATACGAATACGGGCTAACAATTCCCTCATCAACTTTTTATCTGGCGTTTTAAACCAGTGGGTACGGCCACACTTAATTGCGTGCTTATACGGTAAGGAGAAACGAAAATCTTCAATGGGAATAAGCGCCGCAGCGTGTGTCCAGTACTCAAAAATGTCGCCGTTTAGCAACATCTGATTCGTCATAGTCGGACTGAACTTAGGCACCCGCGAATACAAAACATGGTGATGTGCCCGCTCTACGACCGAGATAGTATCTATTTGCACATAAGCCAAGTGCTGAATAGCCTTACGCGCCCCCTCTATTCCTCGGCCATAGGGCTGCGTTTGCAATAGGCCCTGTGCAGCTAGCGCCATCCGCCGCAAACGTGTCAGCATTTGTGGCTGCCGAGCGTCAATTACTGTCATGGTAGTTTCGGTGTCATGTTAAAAGTAGGTCGAGGCAGTATTTAAAAACAGATACTACACCATTATTTATTAACGGCCCGTCCAACTGTCGCCAACACTCTAGTGTGCTCTAGCAAAGATACATCGCCCACATCACCGTGGCCGGGGACAACAAGCTTGGCATCGGCGTAACGAGATTGCAGCTCTTCAACCGACGCTGACCATGCACTGAGCACTGCATCGCTGGTATTACCAAGGCTTGTCGCCGCGTTGGCGCGAATTAAACAACCCCCAAAAAGAAGCTTTTGCTCTGGCAGCCAGACAACGACATTGTCTTGGGCATGCCCTGCGCCGGGATAAAAAACCTCTATGTGCGCCTTCACCAGCGAAAATTTATCTTTATTGAAGGTATTTGCCGCAAGGGACCTACCTTGGCGCTGCAATATTTTATTGGTTCGAGCTGAAGCGTAGGTGGGTATGGCATTCGCATTAAGGTATTCAATACCTGCCGTGCGGTCTTCATGGAAATGCGTTGAAACCACGCCTTTAAGTGTAAATCCTTGGGCGTTAATCCACTGCAACAAGGTTTCGGTATCTTGCGTCGACCACGGTGTGTCGACAATATAGGCCTCGCTGCCCATGAGGACAACGAGGCCATTTGAATCAACCAGGCCAAAGCCATCGACGATTTTATGAGAGATATGCAAATAAACACTGTCGGTGAGCTGCTGAATTTTTAAAGGCGGCAGCTCTTCACTCGCCCAAACCGGGGCGTGACTCATCAGGGCAAGCGTCAGTAACAGGGCGACGAATATAGGTCTCATGGCACATCCTTATCAATAGACATTGGTCTGCGCCAGCGGCGCCTAAGAGCAAGATTTAAGTCTTGCCAAAGAACACCAATACACTAAAACCAAAGGTCAAGCGGGGCGACATCCGCGTATACATGCCCCGATTCTACTGACTACTAACAATCACCTCAAAAGCTATTTACGGTCACATTAATCGACGTTCATTACACTGCTGGATACTTCTCTGCCATCATCGATCGAATGTCTTTCTTCAGCACCTTGCCCGTGGGATTACGCGGCAAGGCAGCGATGTACTCCAGCTTGCGCGGAATTTTATACGCCGCTAACTTGCCTCGACAAAATTCGCTGAGTTCTTCCGCGGTTAATTCTGGCTGCCCGCCAGAAACCAGCACCGCGAGGGGAGCCTCTCCCCACTTCGCATCAGGTACGCCAATAACGGAGGCATCCTGAATGTGTGGATGAGAAACGAGTATATTCTCAATTTCCGCAGGGTAGATATTTTCGCCGCCTGAAATAATCATGTCTTTCACACGATCTTGAATATATACATAGCCCTCTTCATCTACCCGGCCAGCGTCGCCAGTGTGCAACCAGCCATCGACTACCGCTTTGGCAGTGGCCTCAGGGTTATTCCAGTACCCCTGCATGATCTGTGGCCCATTGGCGACAATTTCACCAATTTCACCCAGCGGGAGCTCACTGCCGTCTTTACCGACAATCTTAATCTCGGTGCCAAACACCGCTCGACCACAGGAGCGCAACAATTCAGGTCGGCCAGCCAAGGCTTTACGGTGATCCGCCGCAGTTAAGAAGGTCAAGGCCATGGTCGCCTCAGTTTGGCCGTAGCCTTGCACAAAGTCGCAGGCAAAGGCGTCGATACACTCTTTTAACAAGGTTTCAGAAATTGGCGAGGCACCATAATTAATCGTGTGCAATTCCGAGAAATCGTAATCTTTAATATTCGGCACCATCGCGAGCGAGAACTGCAACATCACCGGAATAACCGCAACGGTGTTGATATGCTCTTTGGCTAGCGTTTCGATCATGCCCACCGGATCGTAATCCCGGTGAATAATCATAGATCCGCCGTAGATCACCCCTAGCAATGCGCCCACTAAACCCACGGCATGGAAGGTGGGCGCAATGACCAGGCCACGTTCACCTTCTCGAAAGCCAATCCCAGTACTCATTGGCGCTTGGTAGGAGTTAGCCAAGACATTGGCGTGGCTAATAAGCACGCCCTTGGGCAAACCGGTAGTGCCACTGGTATACATTTGAAACAAGATGTCATCGCCCGTGATATCGACGTCGACCAAGCTGGCCGGACTAGCCAACCAGGCGGGCAAACTCCTCGCGCTTTCATCACTGTCGATGCACACACACGGCACACTATTGAGATAATCACCGCGCAGGCTATTAAATTCCTGATCCATAAACAGAAATTTAACAGCGGCGTCACCGGCAATAAAATCGAGTTCAGCGGCCGTTAGCCGGTAATTAAGCCCTACTGCCACCGCGCCAATACGCGCGCATCCCAGAAAGATACAAAGGTTATCAACGGAGTTTTTAGCCAGTATCGCAACACGGTCACCCTTGCCAATTCCCTCAAGCTGAAGGTGAGCAGCAATAGCATTGATGTGTGCCCAGGCCTGAGCATAGCTAAACGATTTAATATTATCGCTGGCCATCATTACGTCACTGCGACGCTGGGCGTGGTATGCAGTATGATCATTGATATTGTTAAAAATTTTCATGGTTTCTCCAAATTATTGTTATTTTTTTCGTTCCGTATTCACAATGATCAAGCGTAACTCAATTCACAATATTCACGACGTTGATGCAAGGCATTACCGAAATAGCTGTCAATCATCATTAAACGTTTTAAATAATGACCTATAGGCATTTCATTACTCACGCCCATACCGCCATGTAATTGCACAGCCTCTTCAGCCACTTGGCGACCGTATTTTCCGACCATCGATTTAAGCGCGGCAATGTCTTTCTGACGCTCACTGCTGCCGTCAAGCACCGAGCACTGCGCCCTAATTAGTAAAGACCGACACAATTCAGTGGCCATGAACATGTCCACCATACGATGTTGCAAGGCCTGAAATTTACCAATCGCGGTGCCGAATTGCTTGCGGGTATTGGCGTAGTCTGCAGTGGCTTTATACAAGTACTCCATAGCCCCCACCGCCTCGGCACACAGCGCAATAAGCGCCTCCCCAACGACGTCGGCAATCAGCGGATACGCGTCGCCCTCCGCAGTCAGCATATTTTCTGCGGGCACACGCAAATTAGTAAAGCGAATATTCACTGCGCGCTGACCGTCCATCAACACCACCTCTTCACGCTCTATGGCGGGATCTTGGGCGTCAATTTTGAACAGACTAATCCCCTGCTCACTATTTACTTCGCCGCGAGTACGCGCAGGCAATAGAATAATATCTGCGGCCGCGTTTAATACTAGCTGCTTCTGACCATTCAAAATATAGTCATCGCCATCTAGCTTAGCAGTAGCGCTCACGTGACTCAGACAAAACGTACCTTGGCCTTCTAACCAAGCAAAACTCGCCTGTAATTCACCGGCCATCAACTGTGGCAAAATACGCTCGCACAAAGCCGTATTACTACTGCGCGCGATCAGCTGTCCCGCCAACACAATACTCGGCCAATAGGGTTCTACCACCAGGACCTTGCCAAACTCTTCCATAAGCACACAGGTATCAACAATACTGCCACCAAAGCCACCCACCTCTTCGGTAAATGGTACGGTGAGCCAACCCAGCTCAGCAAAGTGAGTCCAATGACTCACGCCACCGCTTTGCATTATATTCGCGCTGCGCTGTTCAGGGCTGTAATTAGCAAGCAAGTATTTCGCCACGCTGTCTTTGAGCATAAGCTGCTCTTCATTTAATGAAAAATCCATTCTGCCTCTCCTGCGTGGTGTTATAAGCCCAATGCGAATTTAGCAATAATATTGCGCTGTACTTCATTACTGCCGCCATAAATGGTACTGGCTCGACCAAACATATAACTGCGTCGCGCCATATTCGCAGTACTTTGCCACAGGGCTTGCGCGCCATGTTCAGCGGGTAGCACACCGCCAAAGCTCGCCACTACGTCCCATTGCAGGCTCTGCACCGCCTGTTGCATTTCGGTACCCTTTAGCTTCAGCAGCGACGATTCCATACCCGGTGCCCCGCCGCTATCAATAGCGCTCAGCACTCGTAATTCAAGAAACTCTAACGCCATTACGTCCATTTCAACGTCCGCCAAGCGCGCCTGAAAATCGGGAGAACTCAATAGCGGTGAGGATTGATTCTGACTCTGCGCCGCCATTTCGCGAATATTGGCCAAGGTGCGCTTACAGTAAGGTACGCCAGACAAGGCGGTGCGCTCGTAGGTAAGCAGCGCTTTGGCATACGTCCAGCCTTGATTTTCTTCGCCAATCCGATTTGCCATTGGCACCCGCACATTGTCAAAGCTCACTTCGTTAAGGTGGTGCTCATCGTCAATGGAGATAATCGGCGACACCGTCACTCCCGGGCTTTTCATATCAATTAGCAAGAAACTAATACCTTGCTGAGGCTTACCCTCATTACTGGTGCGCACTAAGCAAAATATCCAATCGGCATATTGAGCGTAGGTTGTCCAAATTTTGGTGCCAGTAACCAAATAGTCGTCACCATCGCGCACAGCCTTGGTTTGCAGGGCCGCTAAATCTGAGCCCGCGCCCGGTTCAGAATAACCTTGGCACCACCAAATATCCGAGGCCTTAGTGGCCGGTAAAAAGCGCGCTTTTTGTTCTTCTGAGCCGTAGCTATACAACACCGGCGCCACCATTTTGATACCCATTGGCACGACGTCCGACGCGCCCGCCGCCGCCAGTTCAGTACTATAGATGTATTTCTGGGTGGCACTCCAAGGCTGGCCACCATGCTCAACAGGCCAGCCATGCGCCGCCCATCCTTTGTTGTCGAGGCATTTTTGCCACTCAACACTGGCGTCGCGAAAGGTGTCGGGATGATGAATACGCGCCGCGAGGTCGGCGCTGTAATTGTCGCGCATAAAACTGCGCACTTCGCTCTGAAATGCCAGTTCGTCGGCACTGAATTTAGCGTGCATAGCGAGTCCTTTACAGTTAATGGTGAATTAGCGGGCCTTATTCAAAAAAGGAGATAAATTTATCTGAATATAAATCGCGACCAATGATCAATTTCATAATTTCTGAGCTACCGGCAAAGATCCGGGTAATCCGCGCATCAGTGTACATACGGCTAATGGGGTACTCGTCCATATAACCGGCGCCACCATGTAGTTGCACGCCTTCGTCCACCATTTTGCATAATAGCTCACTGGTAAACAGTTTGGCTTTTGCGGCGTCTTCTGAGGTTAGCAGCCCGGCATTATGAGCAGCCACACACTGATCAACATAGGCTTGTGCCACATCTAACTCAGTGCGCAAGTCCGCCATTTTAAATTCGGTATTCTGCATTTTAGACAAGGGCTTACCGAACACTTTGCGCTGCTGGGTAAACTCTCTGGTCACTTCGAAGGCTTTGTGGGCGCCAGACAAAAAGCCGCAGGCACCAATTAATCGCTCTTCAGCTAAACCCTGCATCAGATAAATAAAACCGTGGCTTGGGTCACCCAGCACGTTTTCTTTTGGCACGCGCACATCCGTGAAGAATAGCTCAGCGGTGTCCTGAGCCTTCATGCCCATTTTTTTCAAATTACGGCCGCGCTCAAAACCTTCCATGCCGCGCTCTATCAAAAACAGCCCAACGGCGTGGGGGTTGTTCTCTGGGTCAGTTTTAGCCGCAACGATAACAACGTCAGAATTGATACCGTTGGTAATATAAGTCTTGGTGCCGTTGAGTAACCAGTGATCCCCCATATCTTTGGCGTGTGCGCGCATTCCGGCCAAGTCAGAACCGGCATCAGGCTCTGTCATGGCGATGGCCAATATGGTTTCACCACTCACACACTTCGGCAAAAAACGCGCTTTCTGCTCGGCATTACCAAAACGGTCTATATAAGGGCCTACTAAGCGGCTGTGCAATGTATTAGCCCAATCTCCAGCGTAAATACGGCTGGTTTCTTCAATAATAATTTGTTCAAAACGAAAGTCGCGGTCGCCCATACCGCCGTATTCTTCGTCGGGCCAAATCATTAAAAAGCCTTGTTCGCCAGCGCGAACAAAGGCCTCGCGGTCAACAATGCCCTGCTCTCGCCACCGTTCAGTATGCGGCGCAATTTCTTGCTCAAGAAACTTGCGGTAAGCCGTGCGAAACATGACTTGCTCTTCGGTAAAATTACGCGGCAACATAATGCTTAACCTCTTTTAAATTTAGCCTGTTATTTTTTAACTAGCAGCGCAGCAATACGCCGCAGCGTGCCATTGCCGCGCGCAGTACAAATGCGTGGCGACGACCTACCATTATTTTAGGTGTAAAGAGTCGCCCTTATCGCACTACGAGGCAATGACAAGCCATGACATCCAATAGACATTATGTTACAAACTGAATGTAAACTCAGTGAACGCGCTGGCGGCTTCGTTTAGCCGACTAAAAGCCCGGCGATATCCCCTCACAGTCGGGAGTAACATGGAAAACAGAACTATCTCCATCGCGTTTATTCGCAATATGGTGTCTGGTTGCGGCCTGCCAACACACTATTGCGAACAGCTCTTGCTGCGCGCAGGTGTCGATCCAAAATCGATAAACAGCGCCCAAGCACGGGTAAGCCCAACACAATTATCCCAGCTCAACAAATGGATAACCGAAGCCACTGGCGATGAAGGTATGGGCCACTATCTGCGCCCACAAAAGCGCGGCACCTTCAACGTGCTCGCACGGTATTTGCAAACCGCTAAGGATTTGCAACAAGCCTTAGAACGCAACGTTCATTTTTATAATTTATTTGATTTCGGGTTTAGGCTCACCCTGCTTCGCCGCGGTGAAAGCGTGCATTATCGCGTAGAAGCCGACTACGGCGTGGTACTGAGCAACTGGGTGTACGAGCAACTATTAATGGTGAACCACCGGTTTTTATGCTGGCTAACCAGCAGCCCAATACCGCTAAGCCGGGTTAATCTGAACTACCCAACACCCACTCACAGCGGCGAATATCATTATTTATTCTTTAGCGATACGCGCTTTAATCAGGCCTACTGCGAAATTATTTTTGACGAGAAGCTGCTTAAATTACCGGTAGTACGCTCCAGCCAAGAGCTAGAAGACTATTTAACAAAAGTACCCTACGAATTTTTGCACAGCAGCACTCGCGCCAGCAGTTACACCGAGCAAATACGCCTGCTCATCAAAAAATCGCTGCCAACGCTGCCCAATTACGAGGATTTAGCCGACTCCCTTGGCATCGCCCCGCAAACCCTGCGCCGCAGACTCCGACAAGAAGGCTGCGACTTCCGGCTAATTAAAAATGAACTGATTCGAGACACCGCTATTGGCTATTTATTACACGACAGCAAAGACGTAAAAACCATTTCCTATTTGCTGGGCTTCTCCGAACCGAGCGCATTTATCCGGTCATTTAAAAAGTGGACCGGTGTGACACCCAAGCAGTACCGCGAACATAACTCTAGCGAAATACTAAGTATTAGCAGCGAGAATTAGCGCTGCTCCATTAATTCACTGTCGTGATCTTTGAAGTAAATCCGAAACGGCCAGTCTTTGCTCTTGCCGATATAAATATACAAACCATAGCGGTCGGCACTGTAATCATTAACAAATTCGTAGCGGGTCGGCGCCGGTTTATCGTCTAGGTCAGGCGCAATGCTCGGCGCACTAACCAGCACTTCTTCGATCTCCATACCCGCCGATTCGCCCTTGCCAGGAATGGAAATTAACACCCGATACTCGCCAGATTGCTCACCGCGCTCAATGGCCTCCACTTTGGCCCCAGTACTTTCGTCGATAAAGCCGACACGGTTTTCAATATCACCACTTTCAATAGCATACGAACTTGTTATAAAGCCCATTAATACAGCAAACAGCCCAGCTTTTTCACGCACGGTAGTGCACTTCATTATTATTGCCTCGTTATTGTAGCGCAGCCTTCGATGCTACCACTGTGGTACGGGAATAACACCTTCGATTCTAGACCATAGAGCGCGCGGCAAAGCACAGCTGGGCACATTAATACGACAGAATGCAAAAACCGCCACAAAAGCGGCGGTTTTTATAGGCTTCAAGCAAAGCAGGACAAACGCTAGCGACAAAAAGCCTCGCCAGCGGCAATGCGCTTGCCGAGACTGGCCAAGTTCTTGGCCGAGCTGCCCAAACTCATTTCGTTGTAGCGCAGCCACGTGCAATAACGCCACAGCGGATAGTCACGATCAATGCCGGTACCACCATGCAAATGCTGCGCGGCATAACTGACCCGATGACCAACATCACCCGCCCAAATCTTGGCGATATGCACTTCATTGCGGGCATCCAGACCGCCATCTAAACGGCTGACTGCTTGATAGGTGTTCAAACGCAAGCACTCCACATCAATAAAGCAATTGGCGGCGCGGTGGCCAACGGCTTGAAAGGTGGAAATCAACACGCCGAACTGTTTGCGCTCAGCGGTGTACGAGGCGGTCATGCGCATGGCTTTGTCGCTGGCACCCAATTGATGGGCACACAGCGCCACCGAAGTCCGCTCGGTTAGCCACTGCATTACTTCACGGCCGCGGTCTGCGCTGGCCAAAATATCTTCTGCAGCAATGCTGACATTGTCCAAGCTCAGGGCAAACTGAGGCTCATAGGTGGTCACCTGCATTGGCGTCATGCTCAGGCCCGCTGCTTTTGGATCGAGCAACACCACAACAACACCGTCACCCATTTTGGCCGACAGCACGATTCGGTCGGCAAGGTGGGCAAACGGCACTGCCGTTTTATCACCGCTAATTCGAAGGCCAGTGCCATCGGCAGTGGCGGTCGTTAGAATTGGCTGGGCGGGGTCTTCGTTATAGGGTTCCGTAAGCGCGGCGCTCAACATTATTTGGCCGCTGGCCACGCCGGGCAAATAGCGCTGTTTCTGCGCTGCACTGCCAAATTGCTGAATAGGCAGTGCCGCCGACACCAAATGTGCGCTTAGTGGCACTGGCGCAATGCTGCGGCCCGCTTCTTCAATAAGCAGAGCCAACTCAAAAAAGCCAAAGCCCATACCGCCGTACTCTTCGGCAACGGCTAAACCGAGTAAGCCAGCCTCGGCCAGTTTGTCCCACAAGGCCTTATCAAAGCGATCTGCTTTATAGCCGTCGTACTGCGCCAAACTTTCTGGGCTCACATTGTCACCCAGAATCTGGCGCGCCAGGTTTTGTACGTCGCGCTGCTGTTCAGAAAATCCAAAATCCATGATTAACTCCTATTATTGGGCTAGCGCGTTGCGCGGGGCATCCACAAACCGGCGGCAGAAATAATGTCGCGCTGAATTTCGTTGGTGCCACCGCCAAAGGTGATGATGGAGGCCGTGCGGTACAAACGCTCAATTCGCGAGGCCATTGCATTGGCGTCCTCGGTCTTGCGGTTAATCAAACTTGCTTGACCTATAATTTCGCCCAATAGGCGATAAACTTCGATAAAGAATTCTGAGCCATAAACCTTGGCCGCAGAGGCATCGGCCATTTCCAACTTACCTTCGCTCATTGCCCAAGCCTGCTTGTAACACACCAGTTTTAAGGCCTCGACACCGGCACGCACCTTGGCTAAGTTAATCTGCACCCAGGGCTCGTCAATCAGTTTGCCGCCCGCGGGCATTTCCATTTGCTGCGCCCAGCGCACCACGTTATTGAACATTTCTGCGGTGGGGCCAAAATTCACAAGACTGAGACGCTCGCGGTTAAGCTGACTCGTGATTAATTTCCAGCCGCCGTTGAGCTCGCCCACCATGGCATCGGCCGGTACTCTAATATTGTCGTAAAAGGTCGCGTTGGTGCGCACCCCACCCAAGGTCACCACCGGGCTGCAACTCCAACCGGGATCACTGGTAGGCACCATAAACATAGAAATGCCCTTATGGGGCTTGGCCGCGTCGGGGTCAGTGCGACAGGCCAGCCACACGTAGTCACAGAAATGGGCCAGACTCGTCCACATTTTTTGGCCGTTAATCACCCACTCATCGCCGTCTTTCACCGCGCTTGTTTTCAAACTGGCCAAGTCGGTACCCGCACCTGGCTCGGAGTAACCAATGGCGATAAGGCACTCACCAGCTAGGATCTTGGGAACGATGTCGCGCTTTTGGCTTTCGTTGCCAAACTCGGCCAGTTGCGGCCCCACCGACTCCGTGGTTAAAAACGGGAAGGGGTAGCCCGCGCGCATTACCTCTTCAACAAAGATAAACTGCTCAATAGGGCTCATTCCCCGACCGCCCAGCTCTTTAGGCCAACCCACGCCAATCCAGCCGTCTTTACCCATTTGGCGCAGGGCTTCTCGCCACAGCGGGCCGCCGCCCTCGCCCATTGCCTCGTCGCACTCGGCACTTAACTCTGGGGTCATTAATTGCTCAAAATAGCTGCGCAACTCTTTGCGCAGGGCATCCTGCGCTGCGGTAAATTCAACTTTCATTACTGGCCCCTTAATTCGCCGCTTGTGGTTTTCATTGTTATTCTTCAATCATAAGCTTTAGCAAGACCCCGACAATTGCAAAACCACTCACCACAGTGACAATTGCAGTCATAAGCTTTTAGTCCTGCACCACATTGCAACGCCCTACTCTCAGCCATTTAGACGATAGCCCCAGCAGAGTGAACTTGCGATGATTCCAGCGTTAAATTGAGATCGCTTTACACGGGAATCTAATAAGGCCCCTCTGAACAGCTCAGAGATCCCCTAACCGTGTCATTAATTGTCCACCCAGTGGAGACAAACCATGAGTAACAAACCGGTGCAGGCCGCTATTGACGGCTGGTTTACCCTTAACACGGACACCCCCCATTTAATTGGCGCCTGCTGCGACCATTGCGGCACCTACTACTTCCCTAAGACCCTGAATTTTTGCAAGAACCCAGCCTGCGACAGCACAGAGTTTAGCGAGGTTGAATTGAGCCGCACCGGCAAAATTTGGTCTTACACCAATGCCTGCTACAAGCCGCCAGAGCCATTTGTGGCCGAAGCCCCCTATGTACCGTATGCCATTGCCGCTGTGGAGCTCGAAAAAGAGAAAATGATTATTCTCGGCCAAGTAATAAAAGGCGTTGATGTGGATCAATTAAAAGTGGGCCAGTCTGCAGAGCTGGTACTCGAAACCCTGCACGAAGACGACGACGCCATTAAAGTCACCTGGAAATGGCAGCCAGTGCGCTAAGCGCGCCCAAGGAGAAGCACAGAATGAGTCAAGATATTGCAGTATTGGGCGTTGGTATGCACCCCTGGGGTAAATGGGGCAAGAATTTTAGCGAATACGGTGTATACGCCGCTCGCGCCGCCCTTAAAGATGCCGGTATTCCCTGGCAAGACGTGGGCTTTGTGTCCGGCGCAGCAACTATGCGCTGCGGCTACCCCGGCTATGTTGCCGGCGCCACCATTGCCCAGGCCCTAGGCTGGCAAGGCGCCCAAGTAAACACCTCTTACGCGGCCTGCGCCTCAGGCTCCCAAGCCCTCGCCGCCGCCCGCGCCAAGATACTGGCCGGTGAATGTGAAGTTGCCCTGGTGGTTGGCGCCGACACCACCCCTAAAGGCTTTTTGGCCCCCGCCAAAGGCTACCGCCCAGAAGACCCAGATTGGCTGCGCTTTTACCTAGGCATTACTAATCCAACCTATTTTGCTCTGTACGCCCGTCGTCGCATGGATTTATACGGTGACACCGAAGAAGATTTTGGTCTGGTTAAAATCAAAAACAGCGAGCATGGCTTTACCAACCCCAATGCCCGCTACAAGAAAAAATTTACCATGGAAGAAATACTCAATTCGGCCATGGTTGCCGACCCACTGCGGCTATTGCAGATCTGCGCCACCTCTGACGGCGGCGCGGCCATGATTGTAACCAGCATGGATTACGCAAAACGCATGGGCAAAGCCGACGCGGTGAAAGTGGCTGCGGTATCTACCGTTACCCCGACCTTCGCCAGCGCAGTGGTAGAAATGCCAGATATTGCCACCGACTCTGCGGCCGCCGCCGGTGTAGAAGCGCACAGTTTTCGTGCAGCCCTGCCCAAACAGGCCTACGAACAGGCAGGTATCGGCCCAGAAGACATCAGCTTGGCCGAAGTCTACGACCTGTCCTCAGCGCTGGAACTAGATTGGTATGAAGACCTGCTGCTTTGCCCCCGCGGCGAAGCCGCGCAAATGGTACGCGAAGGCGTTACCAAAATTGGCGGTCGCCTGCCGGTAAACGCCTCTGGCGGCCTAGCCTGCTTCGGCGAGGCGGTACCAGCGCAAGCCCTTGCGCAAGTGTGTGAGTTAACCTGGCAGCTACGCGGTCAGGCTGGTGAGCGCCAAGTCGCCAATGCCAAAGTCGGCATTACCGCAAACCAAGGTTTGTTTGGCCACGGTTCCTCCGTCATACTGAAAAAATAAAGCCCGACGGGCGCCCCAGCGGCGCCCGCTATCAACTGATGGCGCGCGGCTCAAAACCAACGACGGAGCCCTATGACTACTTTGCTCAGCATACTCGCGATTTTGGCTTTTGCCCTGATCGTTATCATTCCTCTTATTGAACGCTTTGCCCCCAAGGCCAACCCAGAACAACAGGCAAAACTCAGTCGCTGGATTTTACCTTTAGTCGGTATTTCGCTGGCACTGGCACTGTTTAAATCATTTACATCCTAGGCGAGCTTCACAACTCAGCTTAATTGGCACGTTATAAGCATAAATAAAAAACCAAGCTAGGCTAAACCTGGCTAACGTAACAAGTTGATAGCAAGCAACAATACTATCGGCCACTGCAATTTGGAGATTTCTGCGTGAAATACACTTTTCCCTCGTATTTGCTTGCCAGCGTACTTTGCTCGATGCTCGCGTCTTGCGGTAATAGCAATTCTTCCTCGGCCCCCGCAGGGTCTGGCGGCAATACCACGCCACCGCCGCCAAGCGAGCTAAATGGTTATTTCATCGACGGCCCCATTGGCGGTGCCCACTACAGCATCCAGGGCAAAAACAGTATTTTACTCACCAGTGGCAATGGCGAGTTTAAGTACTTTAGTGGTGATATTGTTAAATTTGCCATCGGTGGTATTAACCTAGGCCAAGCCACCGCCGCTGAATTCATTACCCCCAGACAAATTCAAGCCAACGAGCAAGCGGCAATCAATCTGTCGCGCTTTTTGCTCACCCTAGATGAAGACAAAAACGCAGACAACGGCATTCAAATCTCGGCAACCGTGCGCGACGCGGCAGCCAGCCTGACCATCCCGGCCAGTGCCTTCGACCTTAACGACGGCGAGTTTGACGCCTCGCAACTGGCCGATTTTGCCCGCACCGCCAACGGCGACACCCGCGCCCTTATTCCAAGGCGCATCGCTGAAATTGAACTGGCCTGCAGCAGCCAAGACATTAGCGATGGCCGCTTCGATGGCGACTGCGATATTTGGTATATCGCCGACAACAACAACCCTGCCCCAGCGCCTAACGAAGATCAAACCCAAGAGCAGGTCGATACCCTCACGGCCTTATTTGCCGCTAAAGCTGGCGATACCATTGAATTTAGCGACGGGGTTTTTGAGTTCACTACCACCCTGGACATGGCGCATAAACAAGGAATTACCATTAAAGGTCAGGGCATGGCCAAAACCATTTTTGACTTTGCCCAATCAAAATCCCCCGAAGGCATCTCCATGAGCCACATGACGGGGATCACCATAGAAGACCTTACCGTGCTCGACACCCCCGGCTTCTCGGTAAAGGTTTCTCATTCTGATTTTGTCACCTTGCGTAATTTACGCGCCATGTGGTCTAGCGGCGGCGACAATCGCGGCGGCATGGATCCCAAAGTCCCCGCAAGCTTAGAAGTGACCTGCGAACACCCTTGGCCAGATAGCTTTGCGCGCCCAGCCAATGTGCCCGCTCCGCGCCTGAATGGCTTACCCATCGCCTTTCCCCTTGCCACCGGCCTGTACACCGACGCCAGCGGCCAAACCCGCAACTACACCATAGACAGCTCCAATGGCGGCTACGCCATTTACCCCGTGCTGTCGAATAATGTCTTACTCGACAATGTGGTGTCGCTGGGCGCCTCCGACGCCGGTATCTATGTTGGCCAGTCCAACGACATCATCGTCAAAAACAGCGAAGCACTATTTAACGTAGCCGGTTACGAGATTGAAAATAGCGACCGCGCCGATATGCACGACAACGTTGCCCACTGTAATACCGCCGGTTTCTTGGTTTTTGATTTACCCGGCCTCAACCAATACGGCGAACAGACTCGAATTTTTAATAACTACGCGGGCTACAACAACCTCGCCAACTTTGCCCCCGGTGGCGTGGTCAGCGCGGTGCCTCAGGGTACCGGCTTGCTGCAGCTGGGTTATGACAAAGTTGAATTCTTTAATAATGTCGTCGAGTTCAACCGCACCTTGGGTTATGTCGGCGCCAGCCATGAGCTGTTAGACGGCAACACCAATAACTCAGATAAACGTATGGACCTCTACCCTGAAGGTATCCATATCCACAGCAATATATTCACCACCAACGGCACCCTGCCGCAATTACCCGAAGAAGGCGTGCTCATTTGCCAAGACGGCACTGGCGGCAACACCGGCCTGCCCTGTATTCCCGTGGGCATAGATGACGGCCACGACTCCCTGCTGCCAGTACTCGTGCAGCTTCGCAGCTTGCAAGCGCAAGACCCCTACGTCGCCCAGGGCGCCCATATTGTTTGGGATGGCTACTACGACAAAACCGTCAACAGCAAAGATGGCGTGCAGTGCAACGACGTCGACGGCGCGCCACTGGATGCCGATGGCAAACCCGACTACAACGGCCAGAGCCAACCCAGCTGCCGTTACAACCGCTACAAATTTGCCGACCCAGACAACGCCAGCGACCCCAAGCGTAAACATCCCGATTACTGGCTCTGTATTGACCAAAGTGACGAGTTCGGCAACATCTTTTCCTCAGACAGCCGCACCTTCATGAACTTTGACGGCATGGAGCTAGACACCGCGCCCAAAACCGATTTGGCCGACCACGACTGCCCAACAAAGTTTGGCAGACAATTAGCGCGCTTAAACCCCGCTGTTGTGCAGCCCTATATTCCCGGCAGCAGCGCCGAACAACCGCCCTCAGCCGCAGAAATTGCCGCTATTTGTGAAAGCGCATCCGGCAGTGAAATTAACCGCGAGGCACTGGCCTACAACTGCAGTAAATTGTCGCATTACAATTTATTCGCCGATCAAACGGATCCCCGCAGTGGCTTTAACGAAGACGGTGTGCTTTACGATTTGGTCACGCCCTTGTTCTCAGACTACGCGGTAAAATACCGGGTACTATTTTTGCCACCGGATGAGTCAGCCAGCTGGGTAGAGGGTAATATCAGCTCGCCAAACGCGACGCTAGACTTCCCCGTGGGCACCGTTATCGCCAAAACCTTCGCCTTTCGCGACCGCAACGCTGCTGACGAAAACGTGGTAGAAACACGCCTACTCATTCACCGCGCAGGTCAAGGCGGCAGTTCATTCTGGGAAGGCATGGCCTATGTTTGGCGCGCAGATGGCAGTGACGCTGACATTGCCCTAGCCGGTGGTTCTAAAGCCGTAAGCTGGGACTTCGACGACGCCGACCCCGATGTGAGCGCCACCTACAAGGGCAGCACCAATCGCTATGCCATTCCCACCCCAAACCAATGTGGCAACTGCCACAACAATGAAGACCGCCAAGCCGGTGATGCGCCAATCGGCCCCAAAGTACGCAATATGAACCGCGCCTTTGACTACGGCAACGGCCCAGAAAACCAATTGCAGCACCTCATTGATATGGGCAAGCTCAGCGGCGCCCCAAATCTAACCATAGACAATAACCAGGTCGCGACCAATGTCAGTCGTCTGCCCCGCTTTAACGTGCCCGGCGACAGCTACAAAATCACCACCGCTGAGCCTGATCGCGTGGCCGCCAGCAGCGACGCCAATCTTGAATACCGCGCCCGCGCCTGGTTAGAAACCAACTGCGCCCACTGCCACAACCGCAAAGGTTTAGCTCAAAGCACCGGCTTGTATTTTGACGTGTTCCGCAAGGTCAACCTCAGCCACGGCGTGTGCAAAGAACCCATCACCGCAGGTAGCTCCGGCGGCGGACGCGACTACGACATACTGCCCGGTGTCGCCGGTGGCGCAAGCGGCTCAGAGGGCTCAATTCTCTCTTACCGACTGCACTCGGTAGATACCTCAGTGCAAATGCCACCTATCGCCCGCAGCGTAAAACACGGCGAGGCCGTAGATGTCATCGATGCCTGGATAAATACCGTGATTGATAGCCGTTATGAAAACGCCAATTGTGCGGATGGCGGAGGCAATCCGCTGCCACTGCCCTTCTAGGCAACCGGCAAACAATGACAGGGAAATTCCCCCGCATGCAGCGCATTCGTCGCGGGGGAATTGCCGAACACGTCACGCACAACTCAGGCCTCTTAATACCGAGGCCTGTTTTTCCACTCTCTACAAACCAATGCCCCCCAATATTTACTACACCCCAGTCCTCAAGGTTCGTGAACAATAGCTTCTTTCCTTTTAACGACTAAACGGCTCTTCTAACGCATTGAAATTTATAGAAAACGCGATATGATCGAGGGGAAGGGAATGTTTAACAGAAGCACAGGGAAAATCTTCACTTGTCTGGCGCTTTCGAATAGCGAAGCCCCCTTCTCTTTTGAACCTGCTAATATTTTTTAATTCATGCTGACGCCCCAATGTTGCTAAGGGACAAAATGATAGGAATCACGAGTCTCAAGGACTAGCTATTAGGTAATAAATGTAGGCAATATATGACGCTAATAGAAGAACTAGAGAAAAATGCAGAAATTGAACTACAAAAACTTGGTGTGGCTGAAAATCTGGGTTGGTGTCTGTCGGGACTGACTGCATTGTCAGCTCATATGGAATGGGAGAATTGGCTGCTCTCTATCTTAGTATTTTTTTCCAGTTACTACATCGTTACATACCCTTATCGTAAAAAAGAGAACGATGCGACTGATGCATATCATCGGGTCGCAGGGATAGGTAAATATTATCGCGCTCAAGAAAACACCGATCAGGAATAAAACAATAGTCATGCGTAACAAGTTAAACCAACAATACCCTGTGGCCAAGCGCACTAAAGTGCGCCCTTATTTAATGCGCTATAAGAACTGATGTGATCATGAAAAATTCGGAAAAACAAAAAACATTTATCCTTGATTTCTGGGCTTTTATTTTCAAGGTATTGGGGGAAATTTCATTCTTCAACCTTGTAAGAGTGCTATTCCCTAGCACCAAAACAGGCTTATTTTCCGAAGCGTGGGCTCTTGGCCATTTGCTACTATCTATTCTGTCTGTGCCTGCGGTTTTATATATCCAAAACTATTACGTAGGCTTATTTATTGCTGCGTATGCGTTATTACGCGTTTTTGAGGTAATCGTTTACCAAACCAATGTTTTGTTGTTTGACGAGTACAGAGCTACTAAGGCTGGAAAAGAATACGCTCTTCACGGTTATAGAAGAATGGTTGTTCTTCTTATGCAAAACTATTTTGAAATAATATTTTGGTTTGCAGCCCAATATATTTTCTTTAACGACCTCTTCTCCTTCGCTGTAGAAGGCTCGCATGAAAGTGTTTTTGGCGCGATATATACAAGTTTTGTGGTTATGACTAGCTTTGGTTATTACAATGTAACTCCCTTAGGGGTGCTCGCCTACTCGCTAGTAATAGGGCAAGCCATGATTGGCCTTTTCATGACATTGCTAAGCTTGGCAAGGTTTATCGGCCTGATTCCTACACCAAAATCAAGAGATGTAACAGAGCACTGATTTTCTATACGCCGTACTTTCACTGCTACCTTACTCATAAGCCGCAAGCTCTGCCGGATACGCCCTAATGGTAAATGGGAGGATTGCCCCCCATCGATTATTAAAGCCCACCGCATCGGCAGGTCATTCACTACTGCGTTTTAGCAGTCCGTCGACTGAACACCAGCAGTATCGATACCATTAGCAAAAACAGCGGTGAAAATGAGCCGCCACCAGAACTGGATTTTGCGACCGGCTTCGGCGTTGTGGCGGGCGCATCCGCCGTTGCAGGCGCAGCTACGCGAAAGCCCGCAAAGCTGAATTCACCAGATGCTGCCCATTGGTCTCGCCATGAGGACGCGAGTGAATCTGGCCCAATATAGTAGCCGCCGCCGCGCATGACAGGAAGCACGCCAGCGACCAGTCCAACATTCCACTCCCAAACGTTGCCACCTTGGTCAAGGGTGCCGTAGGGGCCAATGGATTCTGGATAGCTGCCCTTGTCCACAACATCGGTTACCGCGCGAGCGCAATTGGCGTGATTCTCGCCACCCGGTGGCGGAACGCAGCTTGTTACTTCATCGCTACGAAATGGGTATAGAAAATAATCGGTTTCTTTCAGGCCTTTGGCGTTGTGGTAGGCCGATTTATACCACTCATCTTCTGTTGGCAAAAACACCCGTGCGTCGGCATTGCGCTGAACGGTTTCAGCATTAAATGGAACCGCCAAACCGCCCTCTAAGGTATAGGCACCGGTTTCGGTATCGCCGTCGCCTTGTCCATTGTGCATCCAATTAGTAAAGCGAAGAACGTCGTAGTACGACACCCAATTAACCGGCTTATTTTCGCGTCCAGGAATTGGGCTATAGCTGTAACTACCAGGAACCCCTGAACGGCTTATGCCACCCGCCCCCGCGCTCATGGTGATATTGTATAAATTGAGGGGATCACTCACCGCTTTGGCATTCAAGAACTGCGCATACTGGGCGTTGGTCACTTCGTACTTTGCAATTAAAAAGCTATGGTCAACGGCGCCAAAACCACTGGAAATATCTGCGGCGTTGCCGGGGTTGCCAACCAATAACCATTCAAACTCAACGAGCCCAGAAGACGTTACTGAAGCGGCCCTTGGATTGGCAGCCATAAAGTCTAATGACTGCGAATTCAAGGGCTCACCGTCATGGCTAGTCGATGTCGCGAGGCTCAAAACAAGAGGGGTAGCCGTTGCGCCCTCTTCCATAGCGCCAACGGGGTCTAGACAATGCCCATAGCCCCCTACCGAATCAGACTCAGGCAATGTTATTGCCGCAAAGATATCGGCAGCGTCACAGGCCAGACGCGCAATCATAGCGCCGCCACCAGCGTATGCTGCGCTATATATTCGGCGTTTATCAATACAGTGATTAGCCTCGACATCGGCAACCACGGCTCTGATGTAGTCGACGTCGGCTGTGTTATCTCCGGTATCCCAAGCCTCATGCCGTTGGGGATAGGCAATAATATACTTTCTCGCCTCTGCTGCATTTTCAAGATGCACTGCATCTGAAGAACTTAGCGCAGATACGCCGTCATCGACAATCACAAGCAAGGGAGCTGCCCCAGACGGAAGCTCGGTGGGAATATAGAGTTGGTAATAGCCATTCTGAGGCTGCGCGTCAGCACCCTCAGCCACGGTGAGTGAGCGTGCCTCAAAGCCCTGGGTTGGGCTAGTATTACATGGTGAATCCAAAGCGACAGATAACTGACTGACACTTGCAAACATAAAGAACATTGCGGTGAGCCAAATCCGAGAAAGCATGGTAGTTCTCCAATCATCGTTAATGACAGATCAATATCTGTCGGTTTCTTATTATTACTATGTGCTCGTAACGATCTATTTAGTAAACATGGTGTAGCCCACACGCACTAAGCTAGAATTTTATTCGTAGTGCCACATCCAATTGTCGCGAGGCAATCGCACGGCCAAAATGCGCGCCCGACAAGGTCGGAATATCGCCGCCGCCGTCTAAGGCAAACTCGTCTGTGGCATTGCGGATAAAAGCCTGCAATGACCAGCGTTCATTGTCGTCTTCTAATCGTAAACGCAGGTTCAGGGTTGCAAACTCACCTTGCACATCAATAGGGTCTTGATCCGATTGCAGTAGTTTGTCGTCTTCGTATAACACGTCAAAACCAAACAGCAGATTAACGGGGGCAGACCACAAGTCGTGGAAGTAATTCATACTGAAGGTGGCTTTCCATAGCGGTGCGAAAGCCAGCGGTTTACCCGTTAAATCACAGGGCGTGTCTTCACCCGCGGGACAAGGGCCGTTGGCGTAGTCGGTAAAGGTGGCATCTAAATACGCCAGCGAAAAATTACCCGATACGTCCCAGGGGGTTACAAATGCGGCATCAATTTCTGCGCCTTTAGAGATTGCACCCGCAGCATTTGAGATACGGCTGACATTGCCCTCAAAGATGGTTAACTGCAAATCTTCAAACTCGGTATAAAAGGTCGCAGCATTAAGCGTTGCAGCGCCGCCAAACAAGCGTGTTTTGGCTCCCGCCTCGTAGGTCGTTGACGACTCAGGCTCGACCTCGGCAATTTCGGCACGTACAGCAGAACCACTATAGCCACCGCTTTTAAAACCCTGCGCAGCGCTCAGGTAAAACGTTAGGTCGTCATCAGGCAGCCAATTTAACGACAGTTTAGGACTGACATCGCGGTCTACCCGTTTGTCGAGCAGGCGATATTCTTGCGCTGTTACCAGCTGGGTGAATACCGGGCCATCGACATCCGTACCCGCTGTAAATAATTGCAGGGTTTGATCCACTTCCTTGGTTTCGGTAGAGACACGCACACCGCCGGTTAAGCTTAATTCGTCGTTAAAGTGCCAGCTTGCCTGTGCGTAAACAGCCGAGCTAACACTCTCTTGATAGCCATCAATTAATAAGCGCTCGCCCGGTTCATTGCCAGTGGCAGCGCCCAACAAGCCATCCAGCACACCGAGGCCGCCACCGCTCACAGCCAGACCTGAGGCTAAGGTTGAAGGCGTTGGCGCGGCGTCGATAATGACCTTAATGGTGGTTTCACTCAGCGCGACATAGCCGCCAGCAACGTAATCTAATTTTCCACCGAACATGCCTAATGGCGAAACAATACGCAATTCACTACTGAGCTGTTCGTAGTCTTCACCATTAAGAAAAAACAAAAGCGGAATAGGCGAAAAATCTAAGTCTGTTAACGATTCCTCGGTGATTGAACTCAACGCGTTAATCCAGCTGAACTCATGTCCCCACAGCGACGCGTTAAAACGAACATCAAATTTATTGCCATTTTGGTAGGTCATCGCCGGATAATCTTGGGCGCTTTGATTATTACTGGTGTCTTTTTCAACTTGCGGATCATAAAACTGCATCAGCGCAAACTGATCATCTGTTGTTGTACGAACCTGAAAACTACCGAGCCTGAATTCCTGATTGGTATCTGCCGCCGCCACCGTGACATCGAGCCAGTCGGCAATATCCCAGCGCAATTGCACCCGCCCTACCCGCGAGTCAACACCGCCCTCGTCGCGATCTAGCGTAGTGTTGTAAACCGTGCCGTCGCGCTTATTTACCAGCGCCGAGGCGCGCAGGGCCACGGTGTCACTCAAGGGCACATTGCCGGTGAGGGTATATTTAGCCAGGTCTTCATCACCGGTCACCCCTTCTGCCAATAACTCGGGTTCTTGAGAGGGTTGCACCGAGCGAATACTAATGGCGCCGGAGATGGTGTTTTTGCCAAACAGTGTTCCCTGCGGACCACGAAGCACCTCTACCGAGGCAACATCTAAAAAGGCCGCGTCTAGAAAGGCCAAGCGGCCAAGATACACGCCGTCTAAAAACAGGCCCGCAGACTGTTCAAAGCCCTTATCAAAAGGTGAACCTAAGCCGCGAATGCGCAAGCTGGTCAGCGGTGGATGACTAAACACACTCAAATTGGGCGTAAAATTGGCAATATCAGCCATATCGTCAATATTGGCGTCTTGCATCGCCTGGGCGCTAATTGCCACCAGTGAAATCGGCACATCCTGCAGACTTTCTTCGCGCTTTTGCGCGGTAATAATGACCTCTTCTAACACTGGTGTGCCCCGGGCAAATACATCTTGCGCCGCCAACATCAGGGCAAAAATACCTAGTCGCTTTATCATAAAAACCTCATTGTACTTATTTTAGTAGGGGCTAGCGCCACATGCCGCGCGGCTTAAACACCGCGCTTTGGGGGTAGCGGAATCAAAACAGAGGTCTCAATTTTATAACGCTCATAATCTGCATTGCCCCCCCATTTTTCATCAGAACGTTTTTCCAGCAAGGGCACGCCACTCACGCGGGTAAGCAAGAAAATCACAAACACGGGAGAGATCAAACTCAGCCACTGCCAGCCCTGTAATACCGGCACGGCAATGAGGGCAATGCCGCACCACAACACAATTTCACCAAAATAATTGGGGTGCCGAGACCAGCGCCACAAACCAATATTAATAAATTTACCGGCATTTTCTGGCTGTTTGTTGAAGGCCGACTTTTGGGCATCGGCAACAACTTCAAGGGCAAAGCCGAGCAACCAAACAAGTGCACCGAAAACAGCGACTATTCCCAATGGTTCCCGGTGTTGGCTTGTCATGGCCGTAAGCGCCGCCACCAGCGTCACAAAAACCCATAGGCCCTGTAGTGTCCAGGTTAGTAAAAACCGAGGAATCGACACTTTAATCAAGTCGAAACGACCGTCTTTACCGGCTTGTTTTACTCGTCTGAACAAAAATGGCCCCAGACGTGCGGCCCAAATCACCACAAGCGCAGTAAGCAATAGGGCGCGATCATCAAGCCCCTGCCCTAAGCCCGAGCTAAGATACAGCGCCAACAAGACAATAATCACATAGGTGCTACTGCCAATGAGGTCGTAATAATGCTCAGTTTGAAAAGCGTAGGCAGGTATGAACGCCAGCCACTGAACACTAAAGGCAATAGCGGCGCAAACCAGCAATGCCGGATAAGGACCATAATGTAAACCGCCCTGCCCCCCTGCATAGGCTAAGCCGGTGGCAATTGCTATACAGAGCACAATTAGCGCTGTGCAAATCATGACTTTTTTCATTTGCTTCCCCTCTCGTTTCGGCTGCCTATACGCATATTTATAAGGCATAGTTCATTTTTATTTTCGTGCTACTCAAGCCTAAGCAAATTGCTTTGCGTATAGCTGTTTATACTCGCCTGTATTGCCTTTTATTTTTCATTATCACTCGGTGGGACATATTCAATATCTTGACGATCCACGATCTCACCGCAACCGCCACATTTAACCTTGATACTGAGCAAGGCGTCGCAGCCACTGTGCACAAGACCAGCCACCGCATTTGCGTCGGCCTCCCACTCTACCGCCCATTGCCGCATGGCAATGACGATAGGAAAAAGCGACAAACCCTTGGCGGTAAGCTTGTACTCATCGCGCGGCGGAGATTCTTGGTAGCTGTGACGCTGCACAACCGCGTTGTCTACCAGCAAATTTAAACGGGAACTCAGAATATTTGATGCAATATTCAGTTGCTTGGCAAAAGCCTCATAACGCTTGGCACCGAAAAATGCCGAGATCAAGATGAGCAAGGTCCAGCGATCACCGATCAAATCACTTATACCGGCCAAACGTAAATCTGCGTGTTCAGAAATGTGTGGCGACCTCACGCGGCGCTGGCCGCTTAAGGATTTAATTTCCTCAATGTGCTGAATACTCTGCACGGCCACCGCCGAAAGCCGAATCTCGTCAAGCGAAAAAGGCTGCTCACACTCACCACACACCGCCTGTGGCGCAATTGGTAACTGGCAGCAGCGATGAATAAGTTCATTGGGCAAGCTGTTTGAAACGTCGCCCAGCCATTCATGCTCCCAGCGCCACGCCAGCAGGGAAACCGGAAACAAACCTGCGCCCTTTGCACTTAAACAATACTCTTGCCGCGTTGACGATGGCGAGGTACTGCGCTTTACCATAAGCCCCTGCTCAATCAAGGCCGATAAACGTCGTGTCAGGGTTGCTTTGCTAGCGCCGGTATAGCGGCGAAACTCTTCAAACCGGCGGCGTCCCATAAAGGCATCGCGCAAAATCAATAGCGACCAGCGATCACCAATCACATCTAAGCCCTGAGCAATGGCGCTATTTACGACCAGATGATTACTACTCATACGCCATTACCGAAAGCCTAAACGTCTAAACAATATTGACAAAATATATATTAGTCTCATAATGCAAGCAACTAATAATTACTAACGTTCACCGCATCACTAGGACTCGATCATGGCCGTCACCTACAAAAACATTGTTAAAACCAGCCTTAAAGTTAGCCACCACCCCTATCTAAACGGTGCGTGGACACCAAACTTTACCGAGTACACCGCCACCGACATGGAGGTCATTGGCCGTATTCCCGATGACATCGACGGCGTTTACATCCGCAATACCGAAAACCCCGTGCAAGAGCCCATTGGCCACTACCACCCCTTTGATGGCGACGGCATGCTGCACAGCATGTCTTTTAAAGACGGCAAGGCAGAATACCGAAACCGTTTTGTGCGAACCAAAGGCTTCAATGCCGAGCAAGAAGCCGGCGCCGCACTTTGGGCCGGTATTGCCAATCCACCTAGCATGTCGGTTCGCCCAGGCTGGGGCGCTCAAGGCGGAGTGAAAGACGCCTCCTCGACCGATGTGGTCATTCATGCTGGCGAAGTGGTCTCCACTTTTTGGCAGTGCGGCGATGGCTACCGTCTCGATCCTTATACCCTTGAGCAATTAGGAACAGAGAGCTGGACGCCCATAGACGGCATCTCAGCACACCCTAAAGTCGATGAGCGCACCGGCGAAATGCTGTTTTTTAATTATTCAACTTACCCGCCCTACCAGCACTACGGGGTAGTAGACAGTAATAACAAACTCGTGCATTACACGCCCGTCCCCTTGCCGGGGCCAAGATTACCCCACGACATGGCGTTCTCAGAAAACTATTCCATACTCGCCGATTTGCCGATGTTCTGGGACCCAGAGCAATTAAAAGAAGGGCGCTATCACGCAGGCTACCACCCCGAGATGCCAACGCGATTTGCCATTCTTCCGCGTTACGGCAACACCGAAGACATACAATGGTTTGAAGCCTCTGCCACCTTTGTTTTGCACTGGATGAATGCCTACGAGGAAGGCGACGAAATCGTGTTAGACGGCTACTTTCAAGACAACCCCGACCCAGAGCCGCTGCCGGGTTTACCGCGGGCTGCTGGCAAAATGATGGCCAATATCGATATTCATTCATTTCAATCTAAATTGCATCGCTGGCGTTTTAATTTAAAAACCGGCGCGGTAAATGAACAACGTTTGGATGATCGCGCACTGGAATTTGGCACCATTAACCAACAGTACGCAGGCCGCAAGCATCGCTATATTTACTCCGTGTGGGGAGAGCCGAATTGGTTTCTGTTTTCCGGCATGGTTAAGCACGACCTTGACACCGGCGAGTCGTGGAGTCTCGCCTTTGGTGAGCAGCGCTTTGGCAGTGAAGCGCCCTTTGCGCCGCGTATTAATGCCAAAGACGAAGACGACGGCTACCTTGTGAGCTTTATCACCGACATGAAAGAGAACCGTTCAGAATGTGTACTCATTGATGCCAAAGACATTGAAGCGGGGCCGGTTTGCCGGATTATTCTTCCCCACCGAATTTGCAGTGGCACCCACGCCACGTGGGCAAGTGGCGAAAGCATTCGTCGCTATGAAAAGAAATAAAAACAGCAGATCAATGCCTAAAAGGAAAGCACATGCCTAGCGCCATGATAGTCGATGCTGTGAGAATCCCCCGCGCGAGCATCCGCGGCGACGCAGCCTACGCCGCAGTAAAACCGGTTGATCTGTTGCGGCCTTTATTCACTGCGATTTCAGAGCGAAATCACCTAGACAGCGCAGAAGTAGAAGATGTGCTTTTGGGCTGCTCTACCCAGAGCGGCGACCAAGGTGCAAACATCGCCAAAATCGCCGCACTCTATGCGGGCTGGTCAGACCGCGTTTCCGGCGTTACTTTAAACCGTTTTTGCTGCTCCGGATTAGACGCTATTAATTTGGCTGCCAGCAAAATCATGTCTGGGATGGAATCGGTATTAGTTGCTGGCGGTGTTGAACAACTCAGCGCTGTTCCGATGTTTGCTGATCGTGGCCCGTGGTTTAGCGACCCCAAGGTAATGAAGGCAACGCGCTTTATGCACATGGGTCTGTCCGCAGACTTAATTGCCAGCCAGCAGGGTTTTAGCCGGGCACAGCTCGACGCCTGCGCGCTGCAATCCCATCAGCGCGCGGCGCACGCCGTCCAAAACGATTACTTTAAGCCCTCGCTTATTCCCGTCCGCGACCAGAATACGCTTCCTTTATTGGCAAGTGATAATGCCCTAAGGCCGAAATTAAGCCGCGAACAATTGGCGGCGCTGCCCAGCAGCTTTACCGACTTTGTTGAACAAGGCCAGCGACTGGTCGACCGGGTTTACCCCGACACCCGCCTAATGCCATTGCACACTGCGGGTAATTCTCCGGCACTGGTAGACGGTGCCTCATTACTGTTACTGGCCAGCGAAGACGCATGCACGCGCCTGTCGCTAACACCCCGCGCCCGTATTCGCTATTTTGCCAATGCCAGCGATGAACCCGTTAGAATGCTTACCGGCCACTTGCGCGCTACCGAAAAGCTCTTCGCGGCAACGGGGCTAAAGACTGACGACATTGATCTGTGGGAGGTCAATGAATCCTTCGCCGCCAGCGTTTTGTATTTTCAACAACATTTCAATATTGCCAATGAGCAACTCAATGTGAATGGCGGCGCCATTGCACTTGGCCACCCCCTAGGCGCGACCGGCGGCAACCTTATGGGAACTCTGCTTGACGAAATGGAAAGGCAAAACCTGAAACGCGGCATTGTGGCTATTTGCGGCGGAGCCGGAGTGGGTGTCGCCACCCTGATTGAACGCCTATAAAGGCGTTACTGTTATTGCTGACTAAAAATAAAACCAGGAAAAATCATGAGCCCACAAAAGATTTATATACTCGGCGGCCATCAAAGCGACTTCGCCCAAAATGCCGCCCGCGCGGATCAAAGTATTGCTGAGTTGTTTATCGACACCGTGCGCTCAGGGCTTGCGGCGTGCAAACTCGACGCCACTGAAATTGAGGTCGGCCACGTTGGCAATTTCGTTTCGTCGCTCTTCTCTGGTCAGGCGCAGCTAGGCGGCTTTTTCGGTCACGTTGATCCCGCCATGCGCTATATGCCTGCTTCTTCCCACGAGGCGGCCTGCGCCTCGGGCTCAATGGCTATTCTTGCCGCCATGGCCGACCTTGAGGCCGGTCGCTACGAAACTGCGTGCGTGCTAGGTATAGAAATCATGCGTAATGTCAGTGGCGATAAGGCCGCCGCAAATCTGCGCCCCGCCGCTTGGGCGAGCCAAGAGTGGACCGAAACCGATTTTGTTTGGCCCTGCGCATTCAACAATATGCTCTCACTGTATGAAGAGCGCTATTCACTCAACAAAGACCACCTCTACGCTATTTCAAAACAAAACTTTGCCAGCGCGCGTCACAACCCCAATGCGCAAACTCGGCAGTGGCAATTCAATGAACACAGCTTTAGCAACGACGACAGCGCCAACCCTGTCGTCAGCGGCAATATCCGCAAACAAGATTGCGGCCAAATTACCGACGGCGCAGCGGTCGTCTTTCTGGCAACAGAGAGCAAGGCTGCCGAGTACGCGGCTCGTCACAACATCAGCTTAAACTCAATTCCCACCATTAAAGGCTGGGGCCATATTAACGCGCCGATCTCCTTCAAAGAAAAGTTGCAACTGAGCGAGCCCGAGGGCTATCTCTTTCCCCATATAAACGCTCTGTTTCAACAGACATTAAAACGCGCGGGTATGAAGGGTTTAAGCGCCATTGACGGTTTAGAAGTTCACGACTGCTTCAACATTACCGAGTACATGATTTTGGATCACAGCGGTCTCTACGCCCCCGGCGAGGCATGGAAAGCCATTGAAAATGGCGACATTAGCAAGGCGGGGAAACTTCCCATTAATATGAGTGGCGGCCTCATGGGATTAGGGCACCCGGTTGGCGCTACCGGTGTGAGAATGCTGCTCGACAGCTACAAGCAAATTGCTGGCGCCGCCGGAAATTATCAAATCGACAATGCTAATAATGTGATGACATTTAATTTGGGGGGTAGCGCAACCACCTGTGCGAGTTTTATTGTTGGCAAAACAAACGCCTAAGCTTGCTAGGCATTGGCGACCATGCTTCCCGCATCATCCAGTAATCGCCGTGACGGCCGGTCCCATTTCCCCCAGGCCTTGTCGTGAAAGTAAAATACCACGGTGTTTATCGCGGGCTCGACAAGCGCCATCGCGCCGCCCACCAAGACGCTACCGGTAAATGCGTATGCCACAGAAAAGGCCACACCAAAGTGTATAGCGGCAAAACTTAATGTCTTTCTCATTGCAGCCTCCCGAGCTACCGAATCACCAACGCAGTTTCTGAACTGCGCATTTCATTACTAATAACGCCATCATAGCCGCAGCCACGCCATAATAAAAACAAATTAAAAACATAGATACGATAGCAAAATACTATAAACAAGCAAGCACCATAGACACGCACCGCGGCGCACCAATTACACGCCTCCGCGCAAATTGCGCACCAAAATTACGCCACAACACATCGCTCTCACCATGTCGTCTCAGCGCAGCCCCGCTATTCAGTAAAAAATCGGAACGACACTAAGCCGAAATAAAATGGCATAGCTGTTGCAGTAATGCTTCCGACGGGCAGTGCCAACTCAGTGCGTTGCCACCTTAAAAAATAAGGCTACCCATGAAAAAAATGCACTATCTTTTTGCATTACTCATGCTCGTGTTCTCTTCTTTCTGCTTTGCCGATGAGGCTAGCCCAGCAAGCAATATGGTGTGGCTGGTCACCGCCAGCGCCCTGGTATTTTTAATGCAAGCGGGCTTTGCCTTGCTGGAGTGCGGCATGTCGCGCAGCAAAAACGCGCTCAACGTCGTTATGAAAAATTACATGGATGTCTGCCTTGGCACATTAATTTTCTGGGCTATTGGCTATGGTCTAATGTTCGGCAACAACCCCAGTGGTTTTATGGGGACTGATTTATTTTTTATGAATGACAGCGACCCAGCCAGCTATGGTGTGTTGTTATTTCAAACCATGTTTGCCGCCACCGCGGTCACCATAGCCAGTGGCGCGATGGCTGAACGCACCCGTTTTGACGGTTATTTAGTGGGTGCCCTATTCATTACCGCCGTGATCTACCCCATTTTTGGTAGCTGGGTATGGAACGCCGACGGCTGGTTAGCGCAAATGGGCTTTATTGATTTTGCCGGGTCAACGGTTGTTCACTCCGTTGGGGCGTGGACAGCCTTGGCGGGCATTATTATTTTGGGGCCTCGTTTGGGCCGTTTCGACAAACACGGCAAGGCACGGGAATTGCGCGGCCACAATCTTAGCTATGTGGCATTGGGCGGCTTTATTTTGTGGTTTGGCTGGTTCGGTTTTAATGGCGGATCGACTCTTAGCGCCACGGTGGATATTGGCCTCATTAATTTAAACACCCAGCTCGCCGCTGCGGCTGGCGCCGCGGCGAGCATGTTGCTTGCTGTGGCCATGCGCCGCCCCATACTGCTCACTGAAACCGTCAACGGCAGTATTGCCGGCTTGGTTGCGATCACCGCAGGTTGCGCCACAATGCTTCCGGCCTACGCTGTATTAACGGGTGCCATTGGCGGAATTGTCTGTGTGTTAGGCAGTCAACTTTTATTGCGCATGCAACTCGACGATGTTGTTGGCGCGGTGTCTGCCCACGGTTTTGCGGGCGCTTGGGGAACCCTCGCGGCGGGTATGTTTTACAAAGGCAACCTCTTCGACACCCACCTTATTACAGTGCAATTGATTGGCATTGCCGCCTGCTTCATCTGGACCTTTTGCTGCGCCTTAATCATGTACTTTGCCATTGATCTTGTGATGGGCTTACGCGCACCCAGCCAACACGAACAGCGCGGTTTAGATTTAAGCGAGCACGCTGAAATAGGCTATCCAGAATTTAATTCTGGCAACATCGCCTATACTGCCGACCGCGCTAACAATATGGGTCTGCGCTCATGAACAAGCGCAGCCTCAGTGATCGCCGCCGCGCGATTTACACTGGCCTAAAACCGTTTTTTGACGATGCGAGTTTAATGCAAGCCGTGAGCCACTGGGAAAATCGCTACGCCGACCAACCCAGTCTTGCCCTGCAGCGCTATGTAGCCGACATATGCCAAAACCCTGTATTAAAAGATAAGCGCGCCAGTATTCTGCGCAGTTTATTGCACGCCATGGCACAAGATAGCGACGAGTTGCTCGCCGATCCCCGTGGCCCTGAGGCGGCCACGTCAAACACCGCAGAAACGGCATCGGCGAGCGTAGCTTATGGCATGTTAATGTTAGCAATGATGGGTCAAGTTGATGAATCATTGCAGCACAAGCTGCGTATAGAACTTTTTGCAGCGCTGCGTCAGCGTCAACTGCCGCTAGCTATTCTTGAAGCACTCCAGAATTGGCTGGGAACGCGGCAGCCTTTAAAACTCAATAATGCGCCGCCGGCGCTTCTGCAAAAGCTGCTCAACCAATATTATGTCTTGCTGTGCGAAAACTTAGGGCCTGTGCGTGCCGATAATATTTTGGCGCGTGGGGTTGCCCAAGTGCAGCACCAGCATCCCGACTTAGATCCATTTATCGACAGTCTGCTCTAAATCGCCGGTACCACTGATATGCGATATCTCAAATTAATTCATCTAGAGGATTTTTAGACCACGGCGACTTAAACATGGCTTCTATTTCCAGCTCTGGCACCTCGTCAATGCTGCGGTAACACCAGCGAGGGTCGCGGTCGCGGTCTATTAATCGCGCCCGAACACCCTCTGCAAACTCAGGGTCGCGCACCCGGTTTGCCGACATCACCAACTCCATGCGAAATATCTCGAGCAAGCCCAAATTGCGCCCGGCCTCTAATTGCCTAAAAATGAGCTTAGCGGTGCTCGCCGCGCCGCGCGCATGACCTTGCGCGGCACTGCTCAACCAGCGATCAGCACCGCGATACTCGCGTAGTTTATTACTGATACTTCCAACTACTGGTTGACTGCAGACATCATCAATCCAGCCACGACAATCTTTTAATGAGGCCGCGCCGAGTTCGGCGCCCTGCTCAGCCTCGATATCCGTTAAACACTCAGTAAGGCACTGGGCGTTCCACTTGGGATCATCGCACCACTCTAATAAAAGTAATTTACGCAGTACCTGATTTTTACTGCTGTCAGTAAGGCAGTAGTCGGCGAGTCCGGCATAAAGCGCATCGGCGGCTGACAACTCCACCCCCGTTAAAGCCGAAAACAAACCACAGCGCCCTGGCATTTGCCCTAAAAACCAGCTCGCGCCAACATTAGGGAATAATCCAATGCTAATTTCTGGCATTGCCAAGCGACTTGCGTCAGTCACTATACGATGGCTCGCCCCCACCATTAAGCCCAACCCAGCACCCATCACAATGCCGCTACCCCAACAAATTATTGGCTTTGGAAAAGTGTGAATAAGATAGGCCGCCGCGTACTCTTGGGCAAAAAATGCCTCGGCTTCTACTGCAGCGCCGCCGGGATTGGCCAGCGCCGAGGCGCGCATGCGCAACGCATCTGCACCCACACAAAAACCGCGACTGCCAGCACCGTCAAGAAAGACCGCCACCGCCTCGGTATCGTCGCGCAATTCCACAAGTAGACTACGAAGCAAGGTCACCATTTCTAAGGTTAAAGCGTTCATTCGCGCGGGCGCATTCAAAGTGAGTTGCGCCAGATACCCCCCCGCCGGTAATGGGTGGCGCTCAAGACAAACAGCGTATTCAACTTGCATTATTACGTCTCCACACAAACCTTGGGGCTTACGCCAAGGGCCAGAGTATGTAATGTAGCAGTATCCCCCCAGACTTGCGTCGGCTCAAGACCTAGACCACCCTCCCCGCCCCATAAGGCTAAATTCAGCTATATAAGGGTAATTACCTAGGCAAAACCCCAGCAACCGCGCGCTATGCCGCTACCGGCCAAATTGACCGCAGCGTCACACCCCCTGCTGAAAGCGGCCAATTGCCCGCCTGCTCGCTTCCGTTATGCTCCCTCGCGTTGACATACCCCCGCATCCTGGGAATAAGTACAGAGGCTCCATATGACCACATTTAAAGCGCCAGTTAGAGACATCGACTTCGTCCTTAATGAAGTCTTAGACTACCAGGCCCACTACAAAACGATTGCCGCTGGCGCCGAAGCTACGCCAGACATGGTAGAAGCTATCACCGCAGAAGCAGCGAAATTCGCTGAAGAAGTGCTCTCGCCTCTTAATAAAGTCGGCGATGAAGAAGGCTGCACCTGGAATGACAGCGAAGTAACCACCCCCACCGGTTTCAAAGAAGCCTATCAAATGTGGATTGACGGTGGCTGGCAGGGTTTGTCTCACCCCACCGAATACGGCGGCCAAGGTCTGCCAATGTCTTTGGGACTGATTAAATCAGAGCTTATTGGCACCGCTAACTGGTCTTGGGGCATGTACCCCGGCCTAAGCTTAGGTGCAATGAACACGCTTATCGTTCACGGTACCGAAGAGCAAAAAGCCCAATATATGCCCAAGCTCTGCGAAGGCACTTGGACTGGCACCATGTGCTTAACCGAAGCCCACTGCGGTTCTGACCTTGGCCAAATGAAAAGCAAGGCCGAGCTACAGGAAGACGGCAGCTACAAACTCACTGGCAGCAAAATCTTTATCTCTGCCGGCGAGCACGACCTGACCGAAAACATTATCCACATTGTATTGGCCCGTACCCCCGGCGCCCCAGAAGGCACCAAAGGTATTTCCTTATTTATTGTGCCTAAAGTTAACGTTAACGCCGACGGTAGCTTAGGTGAGCGCAATAGCGTTAAGTGCGGCAGTATTGAGCACAAAATGGGTATTCACGGTAACTCCACTTGCGTCATCAACTTTGACGACGCGACTGGCTATTTGCTGGGCAAGGAAAATGAAGGCTTGAACGCGATGTTCACCTTTATGAACACCGCCCGTATCGGCACCGCAATACAAGGTTTGGCTGCCTCTGAATTGGCCTACCAAAATGCCCTGCCCTACGCCATGGATCGCTACTCCATGCGTTCATTGTCTGGCACTAAAAACCCAGACAAACCAGGCGATGCGATTATTCATCACCCCGACGTGCGCCGTATGCTGCTCACCGCCAAGGCCTTTGCTGAAGGTGGCCGCGCAATGATTTATGACGCCGCCAAATATTCAGATCACATGGTGCAGGCTGAAACACAAGCTGAGCGCGATGCGGCTGAGAACGAACTGGGCTTTTTAACACCAATTTTGAAAGCGTTCTTGACTGAAACCGGTCTTGAATCTGCCAGCAATGCCATGCAGGTCTTTGGTGGTCACGGCTATATTAAAGAACACGGTATGGAACAGATTTATCGCGATGCCCGTATTGCCACTTTGTACGAAGGCACTACCGGTATTCAAGCCATGGACCTGATCGGCCGTAAAGTTGTACTGGACGGATTCAAACTCTACGGCGGTTTCTGCAAAAAGCTGTATAAATTTGGCTTTAAAAATCTGCTTGGCGGCAAGCGCCGTGGCTATTCAGCGAAGCTTATCGGCTACACCTTAGCGTGGAATTGGCACACCGTTAAGATGGTTGCCCGCGCCTCTAAAAACCGCGATGCGGTTGGTGCAGCGTCTTACGACTTCCTGATGTACAGCGGCTATTTGTCAATGGCTTACTACTGGGCAAGAATGGCCGAAGTAGCTGCCACTAAACTGGCTAGCGGCGAAGGCGATGCCGCCTTCTACCAAGCTAAGTTAGAAACGGCTGAGTTCTACTTCTCTCGTTTACTGCCGCGTGCCAAAGCACATGGTGGTTCAATGGGTAGCAGCACTGAAAGTGTCATGGGTATGGATTTAGAGCGCTTTACCGTTCGCTAATCTGACTCACGTCAAATACGCAGTAAGCATAAAAAAATCCCCGCAGCTCACACTGCGGGGATTTTGCGTTTTAGCACTGCTCACACGCTGTTCAGTCGTCTAAATCAGTTAAAAACTGACCTGTGAAACTTGATAAGCGCTATTACTATGAATGTCACAGGGGTTTGCCACTTCTTCACTCTGGCCCGGGTCAACGCTAAATGACTGCACGCTCATCACCGACTTTTTAGCGATATCATCTTTGTAGTAGCTGAATACGCCCCTGATTTTAGTACTGCAACTATTTCTAACCACAAAGCGCGTCGATACCTTATCGTGATTAAAATAGGCGCAGCTCGATTGTTCTGAACTTGCAGGAAAGCTTTGCACATCCCAGTCTAAGCAATTTTCCGGCTCGGCATTTACCGCCAGCGCCGTGGTAGATAATAAGCAGGATAAAAGGCTAGGAAGTAAAATTTTATTCATGATTTGCTCGCTTCTATGTTTACCTTACTACCGTTTGGCTATGTGCTCCCTACAACAGCAGTAGTGATCCTAAGGTGTACAATAGTTAATAATTGCGGCAATTGGCAGTGCGTATTTCCGCTTAGGATCGCCAAATCACGAGAAGAATACCTAGCAAAATCATCGCCTTAGTGAAATTTAAAAGACTGCTAGAACCACTATAAATGCGCCAGATTTGTGACTCACATCGCAAATAAACTTACTCGTTAGATGACTAAAGTATAGATTCACGCTTTATAACGGCTGAAATAAGCCGCTGCAGCAGCCTATCCTTAAGCCCCGAAACCGTATTCAAGCCTAAGCTGAGCAATACTTTACGCGCCGCGTCACTGCGGTGCTCTGGTTTAAGCGCCAGCAGTATAGTTTGCCACCATGGTAGGCTTGCGAGGGTTTTCAGCGCCTTTGCTGCACGTAATTCATCGTCACTAAAATCACAGCCGAATGGGTAACTTGGCATCATCTTGCGACTTTGCGCCCACGCGACATCCCGCTGAATCCGCGCAGCTGAGTTTTCGCGATAAGCAGCCGGTATTTGGTAATCGGCAGCAAGCTTGCCCGCCGCCTTTGCACTGCGCAGTAGGTCCGACTGAAATCGCGAGTCGGCAATATTAATCAGCGCTTTAACCACCTCTTCGTCGGTTTTAGAACGCAAATCAGCAATGCCGTATTCCGTAATAACAATGTCCCGCAAATGGCGGGGAATAGTGCAGCTGGCAAAATTGTCGACGATATTCGAGCGCGCCTTACCCTTCTCCATTCGCGTGGAACGAATCATCAATATCGAGCGACCGTCGCTCAGTTGATGGGCCATCGCCACAAAATTATATTGACCACCCACGCCAGATACCACCTGACCTGACTCGAGGGTATCGGAGGCGACAGCGCCCTGCAGACTGACATTTAGACCGGTATTAATGAAACGTGCGCGGCGACGCTGCGCCTGATATAAACGTGGATTAAAATCCAGCTGATTGATTTTTTCAACGCCACACATCGCCAGTTTACCACGCGCCTCGGCCTTGAGTTCACGCAAACCGCGATAAAACGCCTCACTGCCCAAAAAGAAACCGCCGTGAAGAACCTTGCCATTGCGCAGCGCCGTTCCCAAACATTTTTCAGCCATAAAGCGCTGACTAACAGGATTGGCCATATTCGCCGCGACGGACTCACCGTCAGCGGCAATAATATAGCCGTCGCAATACTGGCACTGCTCATTAAAATAACCGTGGTATTGCAGCACCGCAAAGTCTTTGCCGCGCAACTCCCGAACACCAAGGTCGGCCATCGCCGTATTCGTATCGGCACTAATTGCCTGTGGCTGGCAAACACCTTCATTCACCAATAGCTGTAAAGCCCAAAAATCATAGACCTCGCGCTTTAAAATGCCGCTGCCAAAAAGTTGCCAAAAGCCCTCTACAAACATTTCGGTAGCGCCGTACAAGCCCTCAACAAAGGGATCGCTACCACCGTAGGCGGCGATTAAATCACCCCAGCGACCATCGATCTTAAAGCGGCTCAGCAAGGCCTGATAGTCGTCATTCCGGCTGTGACGGAGCTGAACACCATGTACGATGGCATCGCTCATTGCGCCAATGCCAAGCTGCAGTGTACCGCCATCGGCAATTAGGCAGCTGGCGTGCAAACCAATGGCATAATCGCTAGGCGATACCGGCGGCAATTTCGGCATAACAAATAAGCCGTGTTCACTGGCATTGGTGTCGAGAACGAAGTCGTATTGATCGGCACTGACTTCCGCGTCGCCAACCATATACGGCAAATCGGGGTGCACCACCGCCACACTCACAAAGTCTCGGCCAAGCGCGACAAGTCGCTGTACAACGTCGGCAGAGGTATCTGGGTTACAGCTCATACTCAAACGCTGAGCGTCTTGTGGATCTTGTGCCACCAACTGCATCACCACATTGCAACCCTGGGCCGCCACATCTCGCGCAGCATGGGTGTAATTAGAGCTAATATAATTTTGCTGGGCACTGGCATTGCCCAGGCGACTGCCCGGTTTAAAATAAAATTCGCGAACTGCAATATTGGCTGGCAGGGCATTTTCTCGAACCGCTTGTGCATAACTCGGTTCGGTATAATTGGCGTAGAGACGATCAAATACCGGATTTAATAATCGCCCTCTAATGGGGTGCGTCTCGCGGGGCCGCTCCAAGGTGAGCGCCGTTAAAATTGTTAACGTAATACTCGTGTCTTGGCAGGCACGCGCATAAATGGCGTTAACCAGCTCGATGGGTTTACCCAAGCCCAGTGGCAAAGCGAGCACAAGGTTCTTTCCTACGCGCGCAATAATGGCGTCTATGCACGCAGCGTAGCGCGCTTGAAGTAATTCGACATCGCTGCCTTCAGGTCTTTGCATACTTCTCCACGTCAAGACTGTTTTATTTCACTTTAGCAAAACCTAATTTAGCTGCCCAAGCGCTGGTCAGGACCACCGAACAGCGAAAATCAAATACCCTAATTCAATGCCACTTGGCTCAAATATAAAAATAGCGGCGCCATGAGTAAAGAATGGCGCAGTAAGTCAATAATAGTGGCCAGAGCCTATGTAGGGTATCGCGATAATACGACAATGAATAGCGCCTCCGTCGCGCGAAATTGAACCGAAAACGACATTAGGATCAACCCAAACTATGCCGGCACTCAACGACCCGCTCGAACTACCCTGTGGAGTGATACTCCCAAATCGCTTATTAAAATCGGCCATGACCGAGGGCCTGGCGAATAGTAAAGATCAAGCTACACCAAGGCTCGCAGCCTTGTACAAGCGGTGGGCTGAAGGCGGTACCGGCACACTCGTCACCGGCAATGTCATGGTCGACCGTCGCTTTCTTGAGCGCCCTGGCAATGTGGTTATCGACGGCAACGGCGGCGAAGCAGCCCTGCAGGATTGGGCGTCAGCCGGTACCTCGGCAAACAATCAGCTGTGGATGCAAATCAATCATCCCGGTCGCCAGTGCCAACGCCAAGTATCCGCCCAGCCGCTGGCGCCGTCTGACGTTGGCATTGATCTCATTGGCATGTTTGGCCGACCCAAACCCATGACCGAGGCCGATATTCGCGACACCATTCAGCGCTACGCAAATGTTGCCGCTAGCGCAAAAGCCGCTGGCTTCACCGGGGTCCAAATACACGCAGCGCACGGCTACCTCATCAGCCAGTTTCTATCGCCTATCGCCAATACCCGAGACGACCAGTGGGGTGGTTCACTTGAAAACCGCGCTCGCTTTCTTCTTGAGACCGTTGCTGCGGTGCGCGCGGCAGTTGGTCCGCGCTTTGCCATTTCCGTTAAACTTAACTCCGCCGATTTTTCCAAGGGCGGATTTAGCCACGAAGACAGCCTACGCGTCGCCCAATGGCTTTCGGAGGCGCGCATTGATTTATTAGAAGTATCCGGTGGGACTTACGAGAAGCTAGCGCTAATGGGAGACCAAGGCGATGAAGACGCGCCAGACACCAGCCGCCATCGCGAAGCCTACTTTTTAAAATATGCTCAGGGAATTCGCAATGTTACCCAAATCCCCCTCGCCATTACCGGTGGTTTTCGTAGTAGAGATGCCATGCAACAAGCGCTGGACAGCGGCGCGCTCGATGTTATCGGCGTAGGTCGGCCATTGTGTTCCCAAACAGACATCAGGCCACTGCTGGCGGGCGAACAAAGCAGTCTACCAAACTGGGAGGCTGTACTGCAGCTTGGCGCCGGTTGGCTTGGCCCTAAAAGTAGCAACCAGAAAATTCGCACGCTCAACTTTGGCGCCGCCACCCAATGGTACTACCGTCAAATTATCGATTTAGCGGAGGGTCGCGAGCCCACAACCCACAAAGGTTTGCTGCGAGTCATGATGAAACACATGTATTCAGAAAGAAGAATGGCAAAAAGACGGGCAAAACTGCTGCGAGAATAATATAAAACGGCTGCGACTCTTCAAATCTATACTGAAAAGTTGCAGCCGTGTCTGAGCTTAGGTTTTGCTCAATGCAGTTTCAGCCGAGGCCGCAATAAGCGATTAAATCGACCGGCCAACAATAACATTAAGGTGCGCGCCCAACCGTATATGGCCGCTTGGTGCAGACGATACAAACTGATATACATCATCCGCGCCAACCAACCCTCAATAAAGAAGTTGCCGCCGCGCACGCCCCCCATTAAATTTCCCAGCGCAGAATACTTCGACAGCGACACCAGCGAACCGTGATCGCGATACTTAAATGCCTGCAAGGGCTGGCCGGCCAATGTGCGTTTTAGATTCGCGGCCATGTGCATTGCCATCTGCTGAGCAGACTGGGCTCTAGGTGGAATATTTTTACCTGGGCTGAGTTCGCAGGCGCAGCAATCGCCTATCGCAAAAACAGCCGGATCGGCAGTTTGCAACTGCTCATTTACCACCAATTGATTTATGCGATTAGCGTCAAGTTCTAAAGTGCTGAGGATATCCGGCGCTTTAATACCCGCAGCCCACACCAAAATATCGGCATCGATACGGCTGTCATCGCTGGTAACAAATCCGCTGGCATCCGCTGCTTTCACCTTGGTATTGGTATGAACTTTCACCCCCATTTTTTCCAGCTCAGTTTGCGCGGCGGTGGCAATCTCTTCTTTGAGCGCGGGCAGTATGCGCGGCCCTGCTTCAATAACATGTACCTGTAAGCGACTGCGATCCAATTGTTCATGACCATAAAGCTTTAGCAGCGCCACCGCATGGTGAATTTCTGCGGCCAGTTCAACGCCAGTCGCCCCGCCCCCGACAATGGCGATAGACAAAGCACTATTATTAAAATTGGCGGTCATGCAATGGTTTAAAAACCGCTCGTGAAAACGATCGGCCTGAACGCGAGTATCTAAGAACAAACAATGTTCCCGCACTCCAAGGGTATTAAAGTCATTGCCTAGACTGCCAACCGCGATCACCAAATAATCGTAGCTTATGCGCCGTTCAGGCAGCACCTCACGACCACTCGGCCCGACTATTTCATCTAAAATCAGTTCTTTGTGCTCCCGGTCAAGACCAATAACCCGCCCCATCGCGAAGTGATAATGGTTTTGATAGGCGTGGGCACGATAATCCACCGCATCGAGATCAGAGTCTATTGCACCGGTGGCAACCTCATGAAAACGCGGCTTCCAGATATGACTCGCGCCGCTGTCGACCAGGGTAATTTCAGCTTTGCCGGGTTTACCCAAGCTGCGGCCTAATTTTGTGACCAGCGGCAAGCCACCTGCACCACCGCCAACAACCACTATTTTTGCTACCACGCTTACCTCCAAAAGATATTTTAAAACCTTGTCGACTGGCCGTCATTTAGCTAGGTTGCGGACCAATCAAATTCCATCTGCTTTGCGGTTTGCCGCGCTAGGTCGAGGCTGCGCAATCGCGCCACTAGGTGTAAGCTCATGTCGATTCCCGCAGAAATACCCGCCGAACTTACCACCGCGCCACAGTCTACCCAGCGCACACCCTCACATACCTGCAGGGCGGGAAACTGCATTTTTAAATCGGCAATATCTTGCCAGTGGGTGGTCACTCGTTGGTCGGTGACCACCCCCGCACCCGCCAATAAAAATACCCCGGTGCACACCGAGGCAGTAATTTTGCTACTCGCCGACTGGGCGGCAATCCACGCCAACACCGGCGCCTTGCTCATCTCCTCGTCGTGAACACCACCCACAACAATCAAAACATCGATATCGGGATGATCGGCAAAACTGTAATGGGGAGTAATCTGCAAGCCACCTCTTGCAAGTAATAGGCCCGGCTTTTCACTCACTAAAAAGACATTAATCGCGTCTTTGCGTTCAGCCAGTCGATTGGCCGTTGAAAACACTTCAAAGGGACCGGCAAAATCCAATACTTCGGCATTCGGGTATACATAGATACCGATATTCATGAGATTGCTCGCACACATTTAGATCAAAGATGGGGCTTTAAAACCAAGCTTACAAAAGCGATTACGCCGCAGCGCCATAATAGCGCTGGGCAAAGTTGTCGCAGTAGCGCTGCAAATTAGGGTAACTACGTGCAATGGTATTAAAGCGGCTATCAACATCAGCCAAGATAAACTGCGCAAGCATCCCAAATACCGTGGCGTCGAGCTCGCAGACCCACTCGCCCATTATATAACGCTTATCGCTTAAGAGGGTCGAAAAGCTTGCAAGTGAACGATTAAAAATATGTTCAATTTCTGCGGCGCTGTGCCTACCCATACCCTGTTTATAAAGCGCTGAACGCGTTGCCCGGCGCACCGCAAACGGTACAATCGAACTGAATGGAAAGGGCAAATGGCCAAAAAATACTTGCCGTGTTTTCGGCCAATTGTCGTCACATATCCAGCGGGAATACAGCAAGCACCAATAGAAGTTTTCGTCTAGCGACTTGCCAATGAGGTAGGCTTGTGCGCGCTGCTCGGCGCTAAGCCAGTCATTCAGGGTCACTTCAGGCTTTTGATTTAAGTACTCGAAGATAAAACTCGAATCCCCAATTTTTGCATTGCCGTCTTCAATAAACGGCAACTTGCCCTTGGGCGATTTGCGCAGATAAGCCACTGATGATGTCAGCTTATAGGGCAATTGCGCCATTCTTAAAAAGGCGTCGACCTTAAGTACAAAAGGGCTCGCATCGACTAGGCCAAATGCCTGCTTAAATCCATATAATGTAATCACCGCGATTATCCTCCCTAAAACACCATGGTGTATTACCCTTTACGGCCCGTTGAGCATAATCCGTGTTGCCAACTGAATTTCGCGCAAAAATCCCGTTAACGCAAATATCAAAAATACCATGGCAAACACAAATAGCGCCGCAACCACCAAGCTGCTATTCCACTCCATTACCGCGCTAATAAACAACATGGCAATGACCACACAAACCAACAAAGCACTGGTGGTACTAAAGCCAATAGAGCGATGTACCACGCGAGCGCGCCGCGTTAGCATGGCTAATTCTTCGTTCACCGCCACACCGCGCTCAACGCTAAGTGACTCCAGGCGATGATGCAAAGAACGGCTGCGATCAATAATTCGCGCTAAACGATTAGTGAGAACATTGAGAATACCGCCGATACCCGCGAGTAAAAAAACCGGGGCAACCGATTGTTGAATCGCATGGGCGATGGTGACTACTTCAATTTCTACTGCCATGAAGGACCTTAATTACACGCTTAAAGAAATTCACACATTCACAAAAACTTGTTCGCCTTCGCACTCTACTTTAAAGGTATTGAGGGCTTTTGGGGCTTTACCAAGGGCGATTAACTTATGCGTCCAGCCCGGCATGGGCATGCCGATGAAGGCATTTGTCCAGTCGATATTTTCGCCAGTTAGTAAATTAAAGCTAGAGCCATGAAACGGACAGATCACCGCGCCATCGCAAATTTTACCTTTGCCCAAGGGCAAGCCAAGGTGTGGACAACGGTTTTCTACCGCACAGATCTGACCATTCACTTTGGTTAACAATACTTTGGCGCCGCCCAGGGTTTTGTTTAAAAAGGCGCCCTCTTCGATCTCATCAAGATTTGCTGCAAAAATTCGTTCCATTTCTGTGCTCCTTAGAATTAATCAAACAGTATGTTCAACCCCAGCGCCGCTTTCAGCCTTATCTTATATAGCCAGCAAACGGGCCTAAGACGGAGTTAATTGTCATTACAGCAAGGGTAAGGCAGTCTTACTCACTGGCGACTTCATAACAAAACTGGAGTGTACGCCGGTGACACCATCAATTCGAGTAATCTTATTTAATAGCAAGGCCTGAAAGCCATCCATATCGGCCACAATGACTTTGAGCAGGTAATCGGCCGCCTGGCCAGTGATTAAATGGCACTCTAAAACCTCGGCACACGCGGCCACATGGCGCTCAAAATTTTGAAACCGTTCAGGGGTGTGCCTGTCCATACTGATATGAATAAACGCCATGAGATTCAGACCGAGCGCTCGCGCATTGAGCAGGGCCCGATAACCGGCCAGCACCCCGCTCTCTTCTAGCCTACGCACCCGTCGCAAACAGGGTGACGGCGACAAACCAATGCGATCTGCTAGCTCTTGGTTGCTGAGTCGGCCATCGGCCTGAAGGGCTTCTAAAATCCGCTTATCATAGGCGTCTAACTTCACAATAAAATCACCACATTCGTATTTATGAGCATAATATGCCAATAAAAATTAAAACTCAGCAATTATTAACACATTAAACGTCTTTTTAACACCAAGTTCGCAATCACCTGCTGCGCCGCTATCTCTATACTGGGAACCGTGAAGTTACCCCTTCGCCGTTATCGCCAGCCAGCTTGCAACACCCCGCAAACTGAACACGCGACCAAGCTCTTACACCACAAGAGTGAATGAAAACGCCCGGCCTCGCCGGGCTTCAATACCAAAACATTCGCAGCCAAATCTTCGCACTCGCTTACTTAAAGGAATAGAGATCCATCATGGCCGACTTTAACCACCGCAAATACCGCGCGACACCGGCAATTGTCATGACTGACCGCCAGTGGCCCAACAACACCATCAGCCAAGCGCCCCAGTGGTGCTCTGTAGACCTTCGTGACGGTAACCAGGCCTTGGTTGAACCCATGACGGTACAGCAAAAATTGCGGATGTGGGATTTGCTGGTCAAACTCGGCTTCACCCAAATTGAAGTGGGTTTTCCCGCCGCCTCTCAGCCCGATTTTGACTTTGTTCGCGCCCTAATTGACGGTGATCGCATTCCGGATAATGTCACGGTTCAAGTCTTAACCCAGGCAAGGGAAGAATTAATCGCCCGCAGCTACGAGGCTCTTAAAGGCGCAAAGCAAGCCATTATTCACGTTTACAATTCCACCAGCCCGGTGCAGCGCGAGCGGGTATTTGGCTTGGAACGCGACGGGATAACGGCGATTGCCGTACAAGGCGCGCGCTGGGTAAAAGAATATGCAGCGCGCAATCCCGAAACAAAGTGGTCGTTTCAATACTCGCCAGAAAGCTTCAGCAGCACCGAAGTCGATTTTGCGGTTGAAATCAGTGACGCGGTTATCGCCGAGTGGCGTGACACCGGCGCGCCAATCATTATTAATCTGCCCGCCACCGTCGAGTGCGCCAGCCCCAACGTATTTGCCGACCAAGTGGAATGGTTTTGCCGCCACACGCAGTATCGCAAAGACATTACCGTGTCGGTTCACACCCACAATGATCGCGGCTGTGGCGTTGCTGCCGGCGAGCTTGCGGTCATGGCCGGTGCCGACCGAGTTGAAGGCACCCTACTGGGTAATGGCGAGCGCACCGGCAATATGGATATTGTCACCATGGCCATGAACCTTTACAGCCAAGGCGTAGACCCAAAACTGAACTTAGCCGACATGGACGAGATCATTGCCGTTGTTGAGCACTGTACAACGATACCCCTGCACCCTCGCCACCCCTATGCCGGTGAGCTGGTATTTACTGCGTTTTCAGGTAGCCATCAAGATGCCATTCGCAAGTGCCTAGGCAAGCAGAGCGAAAACGAACCCTGGCAAGTCGCGTATTTACCAATAGACCCCGCTGACCTTGGGCGCAGCTACGAAGCCGTGATTCGCATTAACAGTCAATCAGGTAAAGGCGGCGTGAGCTGGGTACTGGAAAACGACTATGGACTGCAACTACCGCGCTGGCTGCAAATCGACGCCAGTCGGGCAGTACAGGCTAAGGCCGAGGAAATTGCCGGTGAAGTTAGCGCCAAGCAAATATGGGAACTGTTCGACGAACACTATCTGCAAACAGCGCGCGACACCGAATTAAGTCATTTCGCCATTAGCCAAAACAATGCCGAAAACCACGGCCAAGATCAATTGAGCCTGAGCTTTAAATACCAAGGCAAAGAAATCGCATTACAAGGCCACGGCGATGGCGCGATCAGCGCGCTGGTCAACGCCTGGCAGCAGGAATTTGGCGACAAAGTAGAAGTGCTCGACTACCGCGAACACGCACTAGACACCGGCACCGCCTCTCAGGCTGTAGCCTATGTACATCTGTCGATCAATAATCAGCGCTACATTGGCGTCGCCATGCACCGCGATGTGGTTACCGCGTCATTACAGGCAGTGCTAAGTGCAGCGAGTCAGGCGGTGGTGGCGGCTAAAGCCGCTTAACGCGGCACGGGAGACGGGAGACGCTAAACCAATTCAGTGTACGGTTTAGTCTTTTGCGTCTCCCGTCTCCCGTCAAGCATAACGCGTCGATTCAATGTGCCTTTTGATACAACATCGTAATCAAATCCGCTTCTGACGCAGAAATACCGCAGCGCTCAGCAAGCTCTTTGGCGCTAAGGCCTTTGTCCGCAAGGCCAATGGCCTGCTGGTAAAAGCGTACATCTTTTTTGTCAGCATCTTGACGCTGTTGACGGGAGCCGATCATTTCCAGGTATTCCTCTAGCGCGCTAACGCGCTCACCCAAGAGGCTCATCGCAGAGTTCTGAAACTCAATTTTTTTCTCAAGCTGGGCAATTTTATCATCCGCCGTCGGCGCTTGCGGGCCGTCTTCGGTGCTGGTTCGCCGAGATTTCAGTGCAAATAATAATAAACCCACACCGACGACACTCAGCAGCAAGCCGAGCAGCGACGCCTCGCCCAAGCTACCAAACCAATTACCAATTAAAGCGGAAAACTGATGATTCGTGTCCATAATATTCACTCCGCAAGGCTAGCTTGCCGTCCAGTCGGTAAGTCGACTTTTTAAGCGCACTATCGCTTGGCTATGAATCTGACATACCCGTGACTCGCTAACGTCCATAACCTCACCGACTTCTTTGAGGTTTAAACCACTGTCGTAATACAGCGCCATTACCAGCTTTTCGCGCTCGGGCAAGCTATTAATATGGGTCGCGAGGGCCTGCTGAAAATCATCTTCTAATACATTTTCTAGCGGGGCGTAGCGATCGTCACCGCCGCCGATGTCAGCGGGTTCCTGCTCGCCTTCGCCAACTTGCTCCAAACTAAATAAGCGTACTGAGCTGGTATCGCGTAACAGCTCATGGTATTCATTGAGGGAAACCCCCATTTCTGCAGCAATATCTGCGCTTCCCGCTTCGCGCCCTAGACGAGCCTCGGTGCGGCGCACCGCCTCGGTCATTTCGCGCAACTGGCGAGTTACTGAGCGCGGCGCCCAGCCGCTCTGGCGCATTTGGTCAATCATGGCACCGCGAATACGAATACTGGCGTAGGTTTCGAAACTCGCGCCTTTATCGGCCTGATAGTGGCTACCCGCCTCGAGTAAACCGATCATCCCGGCCTGAATCAAATCGTCTACCTCAACACTGGCGGGCAAACGGCTAACCAAATGATAGGCAATCCGCTTTACCAAAGGCGCATGTCGGCTAACGAGGTCTTCGCGACTGCCGTTTTGAACATCGAGGTAAGCGGCGTGACCGTTCACATTGGCACTCCCGCCGTAGACTCTGCAGCATTTGCATTATCAAACATTCGGTCGACAAAAAATTCAATATTGCCACTCGGTCCGGCGGGCCCTTCCCACTTATCGACGGTCTCCGCCAACTTGCGAAAGGCAAGTGAAGATTCAGCACCAGGATACAAGTCACTCACGGCCTGTTGCCGTGAGTCGGCCTTTATTAAATAGGGGTCGCGAGGAATAAACCCGGCAAACTCTAGACTAACGTCTAAAAAACGCCGTGCCACTTCGTTAAGTCGCTCAAAGCCATCGCGGGCTTGATCATGACTGTCCACCATATTGCGCAATACTTTAAACCGCCGAATACCCGCGTCACGATTCATGACTTTAATCAGCGCGTAGGCGTCGGCCATGGACGTTAGCTCATCAGTAACAACCACCATGACATATTGGCTGGCGCGACAAAAAGTCACTACGCTATCGGAAATACCAGCGGCAGTATCGACGATTAATACGTCGTAATCGTCCTTTAATTCACTGAGCGAACGAACAATGGCGGCGTGCTGGTCGGTGCCCAAATCTGCCATTTTCTTGACTCCCGACGCGGCCGGAATAATCGTAATACCCACTGGCCCTGGAACGAGAATATCTTGAATTGCACATTGGCCATCCAATACATGAGACAAATTCCATTTCGGACGCAAACCCAGCATGATATCGACGTTTGCCAAACCTAGGTCTGCGTCCATCAACAGTACACGGCGGCCACGACGCGCTAATTGACAGGCTAGATTAACCGAAACATTGGTTTTACCCACCCCACCCTTACCACTGCTTACCGCTATTACTTTTACTGCGCTCATCTAATTATCATTCTCCCGTAAACAACATCGCAGCTTATTTTAGGCCCGTACCGGCAAAAATACTCTACGCATAAGCCCGCACTAAACCTGAATTTCCAAGCACATCTGTCGGGCGCCGTTACACCCGTAAACTCAAACCACCCCGCACAGCCATTGGCGCAACATTTGCGTTTTGCTGAGCAGCCTCAGCGAGCGCAGGTTGATGCTCAATTTCTGGCCCGCGCTTTAGCTCAAAGGCCCGCGCCATGCGCACCGCCATGTTCACAAGTTTAGCACCATCCGCCGCAGACAGATTTTGTGGAACTTTGGGGCCATTGGCACACCACGCCACCGGCAGGCGATGTTGAATCAAGTTTGAAATCACCCCCCCCAAGCGCATAGCCTCATCGATGCGCGTCACAATTGCGCCCAGTGGTGCCAGTGGCGCATAGGCATCAATTATCTCGCTTTGCACATAGGCCTCTGCGTCGGCTGGCACGGTGACAAACACTTGCACATCTTGCATAGCCCCAGTCAATTGCTGCAATTCATTTATACCTCGGCTGTCGCGAAAGGACATGCCGGCGGTATCGATCAAAACCAGTTTTTTCTTGCGCAAAATGCGATAGGTTTTAACCGCCTCTTCGAGGTCGACTGCCGTATGCACTGGAATTTGCAAAATACGACCATAGGCTCGAAGCTGCTCCTGCGCGCCCACTCTAGCGACATCCGTCGTCAATATCGCAATGCCGTCGCGACCATGAGTTAAGACGTGCTGGGCGGCTATTTTAGCGATGGTTGTGGTTTTACCTGCGCCTTGGGGGCCTACCAGGCACACTGCGCCGGCGCTGGGTGGCGTCATGGTTGGAAGTTGTTTGATTAGCAACATTTTGAGAATTTCACGCTGTAGCGCATCGCTCTCGTCCCCCGGTATCTCTGCGCATAAGCGACGCCCTAAGCTGGGGTCTAAATCCAAACTGGCCAAATAAGTGTTCAACTCACGCTGCTCTGGCGTCTTATAACTGGCTTGCTGCCAATTGTGACCCTTGAGCTGATCCATCAGCATGGATTTCATCGACGACAATTCTTGTTTAAGGGTAAGTAATTCATCTTTTTGCGACCACGCCAGCTGGGGACTTTGACTCGCTTGCGGCGCAGTGGTGTCACTTTGGTGGTGTTGGGGTGCACTCGCGCCAAGATTTTGGCGTTCAGCCATCGGCAGCTCGGCCGATGCTGTCGCCTTCTTTTGGCGATCAAATAAGGCATCGAGCGCCGTGCGCTCGCGGCGTGGCGCTGGGGCCTGCGCCGGTGCAAACTGTTGGGTAATTTGTCTGGCCATCTGCTGCGCGGCAGTTTCAGTCGGCATATTTTGCGGCGGCGTCATCATAGAGTCGCTGCTGTCATCAAGGCTTACAACCACCTCGACCCCGCCATCTATAGTATGAAAATCCAGAATAACCGCATCTGGGCCGTGGGCAGCTCGCACTAAGCGCATGGCTTGCTGGCTGTCGGCAGCACGATATTTCTTTACTTGCATACTCATTCTCCTACAAGCCGCGTTTTACGCTAAGCGCGCCTGTTGCCCAATGGTAGACAGCAAACGCACCTGCTTGCTATCCGGTACTTCGTTATACGACAACACCGATAAGCCAGGAACACTGCGCCGGGTAAAGCGCGATAACCAAGCCCGTATCGACGGTGACACCAGCACTACCGCAGGCTGACCTGATAACTCCTGACGATGGCTGAAATCGGCCAATTCATTTTGTAATCGCTCCGCAATACCGGGCTCCAAACCAACCGCCCCAGAACTGCCTCTGAGCATATCTTGCAACAACTGTTCCAGATCAGCATCCAGCGCAGAAACCGGCAATTCATCATCTAAGCCATTGATTTCTTGAACAATCATTCGCCCCAAAGCCACTCGAACACCCTCCAATAATTCGTCAGGGTTCTTGCTACGCGGTGCCTGCTCCGCCAAACTTTCGGCGATCATTCGTATACTGCGGATCGAAACCCCCTCTTTTAGCAAGTTCTGCAGAACCCTAACCACAATACTGAGCGGCAATTGTTTGGGCACTACATTCTCTACCAAGCGAGGATCCGTTTTGGCTAATCTATCTAAGAGCTGTTGCACCTCTTCATGCCCCAATAATTCGTGCGCGTGCTGTTTAATCACTTGACTGAGATGAGTAGCGATAACCGTACAGGGATCAACCACCGTATAACCCATGGTTTGCGCCTGATCGCGCTGACTAGAGTCAATCCAAATTGCCTCCATACCAAAGGCCGGGTCTTTCGTGGTCGCGCCCCGTAAGCCGGGCTGAGCGCCGCCGGGATTAATTGCCAAGTCTTTGCCAACCTGAATATCGCCCTGGGCAATGGTGTCGCCCAGTAGCTGAATGCGGTAACTTCCTGGTGACAGCTCCAAATTATCGCGGATGTGAACCGGTTGAATCAGAAAGCCCAAATCCTTAGAGAGTTTTTTACGCACCCCAGTAATCCGGCCGATTAATTCCCCGCCTTGATTGCGGTCTACCAAGGGAATTAGGCGATAGCCCACTTCTAGGCTCACCACGTCCATGTGCGTCACTTCATCCCAGCTCAATTCGCTGGGTTCGCGGGGCGCCGCGGCCACGTCTTCGCCCGACTCCTCGTCGGCTACAAATTCCTGGGCATTTTTCTTTTTATTTTGCAGCCACCAGCCGCTGCCACCACAAGCTGCAGCGAGCATTAAAAACACCAAATTAGGCATACCGGGAATAACGCCAATTAAGGCCATTAAGGTCGCCGACAAATACAAGACATTGGGATTGGCAAACATCTGGCTAGCCATCTGCTCGCCCATATTCTGGGGACGCGAAATACGAGTAACAATAATCGCCACGGCGGTCGACAGCAGCAAGGACGGTAGCTGCGCCACCAAGCCGTCACCAATCGTCAACAAGGTATAATTATGCATGGCCTGATCAAAGCTCAGACCATGCTGGCTCATGCCCACACCCAGACCACCAATAACATTGATAAACAGAATCATAATGCCAGCAACAGCGTCGCCGCGCACAAACTTGCTGGCACCGTCCATAGAGCCGTAGAAATCCGCTTCAGTGCGCACTTCTTCCCGGCGCCGACTAGCCTCCTCCTGATTTAAAAGCCCCGCATTTAAATCCGAGTCGATAGCCATTTGCTTACCGGGCATCGCGTCTAGGGTAAATCTGGCGGTGACTTCTGACACACGGCCCGCGCCCTTGGTGACCACCACAAAATTAATAACAACCAAGATAATGAAAACGACAATACCGACAACATAATTGCCGCCAATAACGAATTCACCAAAGGACTCAATTACTTTACCTGCGGCGCCGGGACCAGTGTGGCCTTCGAGCAATACCACTCGAGTTGAGGCGACATTCAGTGACAAGCGCAACAAGGTCGCGAGCAGCAATACCGTGGGGAACACCGAAAAATCAATGGGCCGTTCGACGTAGATCACCGCCAGAATAATGACGAGCGACAGGGCAATATTGAAGGTAAACAGTAAATCGAGCAGAAATGGCGGCATTGGGATAACCAGCATCCCGAGGCACGCAATAAGCATGACGAGCACGCCAACGCCACTACTGGCAACTTTCTCCAGCCAGCCATTCCTTGCAATAGTTTGTGTCGCTGCTGCCATACCCACTCTCTTTAAGATGGATTTCTCAGCGCGCAAAAGCGCCAAAATTTCGTCGTTACCGAGAGTAATTGCAACAACAGGGCCAACTTGCGATATAGGGGGGAAAGCGTTACTAAGCAGTATATTCAAGCAACAGTGTGAAAGCCGCGCCCATTGCGACAAATTCTCGCCTAGGCAGCCACAACGAAACCCGTCACCCTGAGAAAGCTAGAGCCCAGCCAAGTAACAGAGTGAAGGTCGCGCCCATTGCGGCGAATTCTCGCCTAGGCAGCCACAACGAAACCGGTCACCCTGCGAAAGCTGGGGTCCATCTCAGCAGCAGGGGCAGACCTGTCACTTACGCATTAATGCTAGCGAACGCAGATATAATTCCAAAAACAGTATTGGGCCAGACCCTACTTAGCATCGCCCTTCAAACATCTAGACAGGGATACTGACCGCTAGCCTCTACAAGTAATTAAACAAGGACAAGCCCTGCACCTTACTAAACGCTTGCTGGGCGGCCTGCAATGCCGCTTGCTGCTGGCTGAAGCGTGAAATAGCTTCGGCATAGTCCAAGTCATTCACTAAGCTTAGATTCTCGGCGATTTGCAGGCTGGCGCCAGCATTAATATCGGTTTGCCGCTCGAGTGACTGCAGGCGCGAGCCTATGCCGGTTTGCTTGTTAATCAAGTGATCCATCGCCTGATCGATATTGCTAATCGCGATATTAATTTCACTGTTTTGCAAGGCGCGACCACTATTACTATTGCGCGGTGTTTCTAGAGAGACGGCCAGCGCCTCGACCATGGAAAACAAATCTTGGCGCTGGGCGGGCGCGATGGTGAATTCGTCACCGGCAGCCGCAGGTCCTTTAATTTTAACCGACATCCCGCCTACGCTAATATCGCCACCGTCTTGGTAGGCGGCACTGGTGACCACGGCGCCGCCAGCATTAAGCACCTCGTATTGACTTGAGCTGGTAAAACGAACGGTAAAGGTTTCGCGATTAAACTGCCCTAGGTCGGTGACGCTACCAGCGTCAATCACTGCGCTCCCTGTATTGGCAGGATTACTTCCGGTTTGAAATTTGCCATTGCCATTGAGGATATTCATAAACACTTCTGAGCCGGGGTCGCCATCTGGCAGACTGCGCGCGGGCCCAACTTGCAATTGGCGCTGACCATCGTCACCGTTATACACATAGCCTCCGGCCGTTTTAGAAAAGGGTGAACTGCCCTCTTGATAGCCGGCAAAAATAAAGTGACCACTGCTGTCTTTGGTGTTGGCGTAGCTGAGTAGATTATCGAGCTGTTGACGCAGTTCAAAGGCAATGGACTGACGCGACTCATTGCTCTGAGTGGCGTTATTGGCTTGCACCGACAACTCCCGCACCCGCTGTAAAACGTCGACACTATTGCTCACAATACTCTCTTCTAAACGCAGCCGACTGTCGAGGAGGTTGCCATTGCGCTCGTATTGTTCGGTTTTTTCTTTGGCCCGGGTCAGCTCAAGACTGCGCACGCTACCAACGGGGTCGTCGGAGGGGGTGAGAATTTTTTGGCCGGTGGCAACCTGCAACTGGGTTTTAGACAGTTTGGCCTGCTGGCTCAACATGCTATTAACCCCATTGGCGTATAGCTGACTGGTGGAGATTCTCATACGTCTACTCTCTGTGTCATATCCGCTGCACTGCGTCTGGCCTCATTTAGTGAGGCATTAGCGCCTTATTTAACGAAACGCACTCATCAGGTTCTGAAATAAATCATTGGCAATGCTGGTGGCCTGAGCAGCGGCTTGATAGGCCTGCTGAAATTTAAGGAGGTTGGCGGCCTCTTCGTCTAAATTCACCCCTGACACACTCTCGTAGCGCGCTCGGGTTTGGCTCAGCAAGTTTTCTTGGGATTGCTTATTAATCTGCGCACTACGCGTAGCCACTGCGATATCGCCAACCAAACCATTAACCGCGTCTTGTACACTAACCGTGCCGCCATTAAGAAGCTTGAGGTTTTCAGCACCCGCCAGTTTTAGAATATTGCGGTTGTCGCCCACGGCATTGGTATTGGCACCGATAAAAAATCGGTCGCCCGCAACGGGGCTGCCGTTAAGCACAAATTGATTGCCATTAATATTCAACTCAGCGCCCGGCGTATAAGCAAAGCTACCGCTGCCATTGATTTGATACGTGGTGGCCGTCAAAAATTCAATATCAACATTATCCAATAAATTGGGATTGCCACTGTCAACGACATTGGTCTGGCTAATACTGCCTGAACCAATATTATTGCTACCGCTTAAACTGCGGGTGGCAGCCGCCGCCGCGATGGCAGCAGGGTCGGTTAGCGCAAGTTTTAATCCGGCGGCAGCGCCCTCAGTGGGTCGCAATACAAATTGGTCACCCGCCGCCGCTGGGCCATTTAAGCTAAATTGCACGCCCTTATATTCAAATGGGTCAGCGACACTGCCAGTGCCCGTTACGCCGCTAAGCTGCGCGCCATTGGCCTCATCAAAAAACGACCAGTTTGTGCCGTTAAAACGCATTAATACATTATTGCCAGTCACCTGGGACAGGTCGGAGATTTGCGCCGTCATTTGCGTGGCGCTGATATTGTTTAGGCTGCGATGTACGACCGGATCCGGCACCGAGAACAGATCGCCGCCCTGGTTACCCCGTAAATCAATACCGGCGCGGTTTTGCTCGTTCATGGAGCTGGCTACTGCCAAGCTAATACGACCCAGTTCATTGCGAGTTTCATTCAGCAAGCCGTCACGGAAGTTCAAACTGCCGCCCAAGCTGCCGCCACTGAGACTGCTGCTAATCACCGCCTGACCACCGCCCATGTCCATGGCGACTTCAATTCGGCCGGGTTCAAAGACATTCGACACCGCATTCATTTTTATGGTGCGCTCACCTAGTACCAGCGCCTCGCCATTGCCAACAAACACACTTACCGTGCCGTCGTTTTGCTCAACCGATTTAATGCCAATTAATTCATTGAGTGACAACAGCGCCTGATCCCGCTGGTCGAGCAAATCATTTGGGGTAGTGCCGAACTTGCCTCTGGATTCGCTGATGAGCAAATTAATATCGGCAATTTGAGTGGCCAAATCATTGATATCGCTTACTGAGGTACTAATACGCACATTCACTTCGCGACCAAGGCTGTCGAGCTGGGCCGACAAATCAGCGAAGCGGTCGCCGAGGCCCTGGGCCTCGGCCAACATCAGTTGCCGAGATGAGATCGAGGATGGGTCGTCGGCCACGCCTTGAATACTGTTGTAATAGCGCGACAAGGACGCGCCCAAACCCAAATTGGGATCGGCCAAGGCGTTATCTAATTGCGAAGCCAGCTGATAGCTATTATTCACCGCCGAGAAAGCCGCCTGCGCACTGCGTAACTGGCCTGCGGTGAAATTATCGTATACCCGGCTTACCGAGGACACTTTTACCCCGGAACCAATCGTGGTGTTGCCCAGCTGTTGCGGTACTCGCGTGGCAAAATCAACCCGCTGACGGCTATAACCCTCAGTGTCAGCATTGGCAATATTGTGACTGGTGGTGGCCAGCGCGCGCTGATACGACACCAGTGCCGACAGGGCATTACCTAGCATATCACCCATGTGTTACCCCTTAATTCATTTACAGTTTATCGGCAGACAAACTGAAATCTTGAATACTGCTATTGTGGCTTTGCTTGCTAAGCTGTTGCAGCTTGCTGCGCAAGGCTGCGCCCTCGCCACTCATACCCGACCCGCCACTATCTGCGCTCTTTGCGTTAGTAGCGGCAGTCGGCCCCCGTAACTGCGCCGAAATTGAGTCGGCCATACCAATCCCGCCCTGCTCAGCAAGGGTGACCGACAACTGGCTGTCGAGCATTTCTTCATACATTTTGGTGCTTTCATCAGAGAACAAGCCGCCCTCGGGCACACCAGCGCGCATGCTTTTTAACATCATTTGCAAAAACAGCGCTTCAAATTGCTTGGCAACAGGGGCAATCGCCTCTTCCGCATTTTCGTTGGCGTCTTTACGCAAGGAGGCCAAACCTGAAAAGTCGTGGTAATTGCTACTGGCTTTAACGTCCATTGCCGTGGTTCCTTTAGATCACTAACAGCTCGGCGCGCAAGGCACCGGCTTGGTCTAGGGCTTCAAGAATGGCCACCAAGTCACTGGGCGCCGCACCCACTTTATTAATGGCTTTAACAATTTCTTCTAGGGTCACCCCGGCATCCAGTAAAAACATTCGCGAGCCAGTTTCCTGCACGTCGATACTCGACTCTTGCGCCGCCACGGTTTGACCGCCGCTAAAGGCGCCGGGCTGGCTAATATCAACCCGCTCGGTAATCGATACTGTTAACGATCCGTGAGTCACCGCCGCAGGCATAACCCGCACATTGCCACCAATTACAATGGTGCCCGTGCGGGAGTTAACCACCACCCTCGCAATCGCCTCGGCGGGCGTAATTTCCAAGGTCTCCAACATCGAAATAAAGGTAACACTGCGGTCGGCATTGCTAGGGCCGAGTACTTTAACGGTGGCGGAATCCATGGCACTGGCGGTGCCGGCACCAAATTTAGCGTTAATTTCTTCTACCAAGCGGTGAGCGGTGGTGAAATCAGCTTTCTTTAAATTCAGCATAATTTCACCGTTAGATGACATCGCGCTCGGCGCTGCCCGCTCAATGATCGCGCCGTTTGGTATGCGGCCTGCACTGGGAATATTCACCGTGACTCTAGAGCCATCGCTGCCCGATACGCCCAAACCGCCAACCAGTAAACTGCCTTGTGCCACTGCGTACACTTGACCGTCTGCGCCCATCATCGGCGCCATCAACAAGCTACCACCGCGCAGACTGGCGGAATTACCAATGGACGATACGGTGACATCCAAGGTTTGGCCCGGTTTGGCAAACGCCGGCAAACTGGCGTGCACGGTAACCGCCGCCACATTCTTAAGTTGGGGATTAACATTGTCGGGAATACGCACACCAAAGCCGGTGAGCATATTGCGAATACTTTGAATGGTGAATTGCGCCTGGCTGGTTTGATCACCCGTGCCACTTAGGCCAACCACCAAGCCATAGCCGACCAATTGGTTGTCACGTACACCAGCGACGTTAACAAGGTCTTTTACGCGCTCAGCTTGGGCCAGCGGCGCGATAGCGAACAGGGCAATGCTGCAAACAGCGGCGATTTTGCGCAAGCATGAATTTGATTTAAATACTGACATTGCAGCCGTCCTCAAAAGGGTGACAACACAGACTGGAACAAACGTCCCAGCCAACCCATGGAATTGGCGTCGGCCAACGCGCCTTTGCCGCTATAGGTAATGCGCGCATCGGCAACCTTGTAAGACGGTATGGCATTATCTGCGCCGATGTCTTCGGGACGAATAATGCCTTTTATGCGAATAAACTCTTCACCCTGGTTGATGGTGACCCACTTCTCGCCCCGCACCCGCAAACTGCCATTGCGCAGTACTTCTGACACGGTGACGGTAATACTGCCGGTTAAGCTATTGCTCTGAGTACTACTGCCCTTGCCTGAAAAGTCCTGATCCGACGACACCCCGGTGGTTAATATCGGCACGCCATCACTCGTTACGCCACGACCAAACAAGGTCACGGTTGGCACTGAGATATTGCTCTCTTTGCCGGTGGCGGTGCTGGATGACTTACTGGCGTCGGTTTTCTCTTCTAAGGTGACGGTAATAATATCGCCAACCTGACGGGCTCGACGGTCAACAAATAACGTCATGCCGTAACCTGAGCGGTAAATAGAACCCAAATTTTGGTCATCGTCTGGCGCCACCGAGGGCGCTGCCGATTCGTAATCAGCAGAGCTGTCTTTGGCAGGCGCCGATGAACACGCCGACAGCAATGCCACCATCAATACCGCAATGGCAGTACCCAAACGATGACGACCTTGTGTCTGTTGAATATTCATAAGCACTATCCTGCTCTAAACCGTGAATTAAAGATTATTATTCACGTACTGCATCATTTGGTCGCTGGTGGCGATGGCCTTGGAGTTCATCTCGTAGGCGCGCTGGGTTTCGATCATATTCACCAGTTCTTCCACTACGTTGACGTTAGAACCTTCAAGGGCGCCTTGCTGAATACTGCCCAGCCCGCTCAAACCCGGCGTGCCGGTTTGTGGCGAGCCGCTAGAAGCCGACTCCATATACAAGTTTTCGCCGCGGGCTTGCAGACCCGATGGATTCACAAAGTCGGCGAGCTGAAAGCTACCCACCTGCACTGGCGCAGCGCCACCAGCCAATACCGCGCTGACTACGCCATCGGAACCAATGGTGATGCTTAAGGTGCCCTGGGGTACGGTCATACCCGGATCAACCACATTGCCGGTATTGGTCACAATCTGGCCCTGGTCGTCGAGCTGAAAAGAACCGTCGCGGGTATAGGCAATGCTGCCGTCAGGCATTTGCACTTGGAAAAAGCCCTTACCTTCAATGGCAACGTCCAAGGAATTATTGGTCTGATTTAAAGTGCCCTGCTGGTGAATTTTTTCGGTAGACACCACCCGCACGCCAGTACCAATATGCATCCCACTCGGTGAGCGAGTTTGCTGAGAAGTCTGACCGCCCACCTGACGCATATTTTGGTAGAGCAGGTCTTCAAAGGATGCTCGATCCCGCTTAAAGCCGGTAGTATTGGCGTTCGCCAAGTTGTTACTGGTTACTTGCATCCGGGTTTGTTGGGCATCGAGACCCGTTTTAGCGACCCATAATGATGAATTCATAAATAACCCCTTGTTTATTCCATACGCATTAAGCGGCTGCCGGTTTCAGCAACCGTTTCTGCGGTGCTCATGGCCTTGACCTGCATTTCAAATTGCCGCGCCAGTGAAATCATATTCACCATGGCGTCGACGCTATTTACATTTGATGCTTCTAAATTGCCCGAACTGATTCGGATATCGGCTGAGGTTGGCGCAGTGCCACCATCGCGCATGCGCATCAAACCGTCCTCGCCTTTCTGCAACTGATTTGGCGCGGCATCGACGAGGCGAATTCGGTCTACCGTCGACAGCGATTCAGAGCCCTGCCCCAGCGGCACAATCGATACCGTGCCGTCTTCGCCAATCATCAAGCTTTCGTGTTCGGGAATCGCCACCGGACCGCCGTCACCCATCACTGGTTGCCCGGCACCGTTGAGCAGCATGCCGTCGCTGGTAATATGAAAGTCACCACGGCGGCTATAGGCTTCGCTGCCGTCAGGGGCCGTAACCACAAACCAGCCCTTGTCGCCGCGAATGGCAACATCCAACTGACGGCCAGTGGCCATAATAGAGCCCACTGAAAAATCTGAGGTTTCGCCCTGATACACCGAGTTAAAACGGGTGGCCATACCCGGGCCTTCAACCTGCTTAGACAGAACATTCTGAAAATCGCCACGAAAACCCGCCGTGCTCACGTTCGCCAAATTATTGGCATTCGTGGTTTGGGCCAGCTGCGTATTCTTTGCCGCTGTCATGCCGATATACAGTAATCTGTCCATATAAACTCCCGATTAATGGCGGCCTAAACCGCCCTCCATTAACGGATATTGATGATCGCTTGGGTTACCGCATCGGCGGTAGAAATCATCTGGGTATTGGCTTGGAAGTTGCGCTGAGCGGTAATCATCTCAACCAACTGCTCGGTTAAATCTACGTTAGAGCTCTCTAGGGCGCCGGATTGCAGCAAGCCAAAATTAGAGGTACCCGCTTCGCCAACCCGTGGACTACCTGACGAAAAGGTCTCTGCCCAAGAGGTGTCGCCCTGCTGCTGTAAGCCGTTGGGGTTAGTGAAACTGGCCATGGCTATTTTGCCCAGCTGAGTAGACTGGCCATTGGTGTAACGTGCAGACACAACACCAGTAGAAGCCACCTCAATTCCGGTTAAGCGACCAGTGGTGAAACCGTCTTGCTGAAGATTGTTAACGCCAAACTCTTGGCCGTACTGAGTACTGGCATTAAAGTTAAACGACAAGTTCATGTCAGCAGAGCCCGTGCCGGGATCGTATGCTGGGTAAGTCACTAAACCATTGGCGGGCACCTGTAAAACGCCAGCATTACTAAACGTTAGGGTATTAGCGCCACCTACCGGGTTATTGTCGACATAGAGTTGCTGATTCCAGGAATTAGCCGCCGCATCGCGCACAAAATACAGGGTCGCGGTGTGCTGTGTACCGAGTGAGTCATACACGGTCATGGATGTTGCGTGGTTGTAGCTACCAGGCAGGGTCGGGTCAAAAGGCGCAACCGACGGCACTGGCGCGTTTGCGGGCAGGTTTACACCAATGTCTCCGCGGGCGGTTTGCTTGGGCGCATTTTCATTCACCTCTAATTGCAAATCGCTCAGAGAACCCGTTGAAAAACCACCGTTGCCCGTGGGTGGAAACACCTGCAAGCGCTCAAGATTATTGTTCACCACAAAGCCGTCGCGATCAACGCTAAAGGCGCCCGCGCGGGTGTAAGTTACCCCGCCGGAACCCTTCATGGTAAAGAAGCCCTCGCCACTCACCGCAAGGTCTAAGTTATTGTCGGTAAAGTCGACATTACCCTGGGAGAACTGCTGGGTAATGGTGGCCAAACGCGCACCGGCGCCAGGCGTAGTTTTGGTCACGTCATTATTGGCCGTGGCGTACACGTCGGCAAAGGCCGCGCGCGAACCCTTAAAGCCGGTTGTATTAACGTTAGCAATATTGTGCGCGGTCACATCCAAATGCGATTGCGCTGCGTTTAAACCACTGAGTGCGATACGAAAGCTCATTTTGTAACTCCTGCTAAGGATGTAGTGTTGTCATTGTCTGAATAGCGCAATCGCAACTCAGCTAATCTCTTTTATTTGTGACAGGCTGACCGTACCCAGTCCTTGGATTTGTACCTGGGGACTGCCACCGCCCGCGGGCACACTGACGCTAATGACCGCACTGCGCATTTCGGTGGTCAGTGCCTCAACTTTGTTGCCGTTTAAATAATTGGCCCGAATTTGGTAATTTCCCGGCGGCATACGCTCGCCATTCAAACCAATGCCGTTCCATTCAAAGCGGCTGGTGCCAGCCGCTTGCGGGCCCATTGGCACCTTGCCAATAACCTCGCCACTGGGCGCCAAAATTTCGATATCTAAGGCCGTGGTGCTGGTGGGTAATTCAACTTGACCACGCACACTGCCGCCACTGGGTAACGCGGCAACGCCCGACTCAACCAATACGTCTTTACCAATCAATGACGAGGAATCGAGGAGCTGGGCGGAATAGAGCGAGCCAGTCAGCGCGCTGAGATTTTCGTTCATTTCGCTGATGCCACTCACCGAGGTCAGTTGGGCCATTTGGCTAATAAATTCGGTATTGTCAGTGGGTTTAAAGGGATCCTGACTTTTTAACTGCTGCAGCATTAATTTCATAAAATCGTTCTGGTCTAAGGACGACGCGTCTTTCTTCGCCTTACTGGTCGCGTTCTGCATTTGCAGCTGTTCTAGGGTGCGCACTTCCATTACTCAGACTCCTACTGCTGGCCAAGCTGCAAGGTGCGCAGCATCAGGGTTTTGGTGGTAGAAAAAACTTCGGCGTTATTCTGAAACGAGCGCGACGCCGACATCATATTGGCCATCTCTTCCATGGTATTAACGTTGGAGGCGTACACATAACCGTCTACATCTGCCTCTGGATGACCTGGCTCATAACGTTTCATTACTGGCGCACTACTTTCAACGACGCCAGTCACGGCTACCCCCGCTACTTCGCGCTGTTGATCCAGCACCGTGGCAAATACCGTTTGCCGCGAACGATAGGCATCGGCCTCGCTGCCCGCCACTGAATCGGCATTGGCCATATTGCTAGCCACGGTATTGAGACGCATCATTTGCGCATTCATTGCTGACGCGGCGATATCAAGTGGATTAGCCATGGTTTATCGTCCTCCCTGGAGTATGGATTTAAGCCCGCTAAGACGGTTGCCGAGAAACTGTAAGGTGGCCTGATAGCGCATAGCGTTATCAGCAAATTCGGCTTGCTCGATATGGGTCTCGACGGTATTACCATCGAGCGACGGCTGATAAGGCTGGCGATACTTTAACGACGCAGCCAAGGCATCTGCACTGCCATCGGCGCGGCGCTGGTGAGCTGCATTAGTCACCTTAAGCGACAGCATTGGCTGATCCCCAGCAGCGGCGGAATTCGATAAGGCCGTGCGGAAATCAATATCTTGAGCCTTGTAGCCAGGAGTATCGGCATTGGCAATATTCGCGGCCAAGACTTCATTGCGTTTATTCCGCAATAACAGGGCTTGTTCGTGAATGCCTAAGGCTTTGTCAAAATTAATCGCCATTTTCTTACCATTTCGCTAAAGTTATGCGGCTTGTCGCCGTTAATCGGTTAACGCCATAATTTTTGCTGTGTACCGTGTTTGCAATGGATCAAGGCAAAGGTCGTGCCATATAATTTAGCCTTTATTTTTCAACAGCTTAAAAACCTTCCCCCGCACAATCGCCAAAATAACGGCAAAGCTTTGCCGCTAATCGGCAAAAATCCGGCACGAGCTATCCGCCTTTATCCCGACCTTTCGTCCAGAGACATTTTAGAAATTTACCCTTACAGACTGGCACAAGCATTGCAGTCACTACCTTACCGACAAATCTTTGACGTGAGTGATGGCTATGCGCGGATCGACAGCCTTAAGTAAAATTCTGCTACTGAGCACGGCACTTTGTCTGTTCAGCGGCGCCAGCACTGCCGCGTCTACCGAAAGCCACAACCGCATTGCGGCTACCGCCAAAGCCTATATCGCCGCCCGCCACCCATGGCAGCAACTCAGTACGACGATCACTGTTCAAAAACTCGACCCCCGCACCAAACTCAGTAGTTGCCCGGGTAAGCTCGAGGCCTTTTTATCTAACGGTGCCAAAATAAAACGCCGAACAACGGTCGGCGTTCGTTGTACCGCAGGCGCCAAACCCTGGAAGATTTATCTGCCCGTCACCGTAGAGGCCTATGCCAAGGTGATGGTGGCCCGTCATCCAATTGCGCCGGGCAGTAGCATTAGCGCTGGCGATGTAAGCTGGGGGAAGCGCGATATCACTAGCCTCGGCTACGGCTATTTACAGTCTTTAGGCGATAACGGCGGCTATCAAAGCCGCCAGAGTATTGCCCAGGGCGCGGTGCTCACGCCTAATATGGTCACCGCGAGCAGTATTATTAGTAAGGGCCAGCGCGTTCAGCTTAATAGCAATGATGGCCCGGTTAGCGTGAGTATGATGGGCATCGCCTTGCAAAATGGCGCCTTGGGCAAGCGAATTCTGGTTAAAAACCTCAATTCCGGCAAACAGCTAGAGGGAGTCGTCGCGTCTGAAAACAGTGTTGTGCTCAATTGAGCGCTGGCGCTGCCAAGCACGGGACAAGCCCCTATGCTCAGCACAGTGAAATTCGTGCTAAAGTTTTGATTAATAGTGTCGATATATCAGGCGAAAGCTATTTAAAGAGGATTTAACAATGGTTGACCGTATCGATGGCTCATCGCTGAGTCAGGCCCGCAAGCTCGACAGCGGCCGTACCGGTGCCAGCAAATCAGACAGCACGGTCACGAGCCCAGCTGCGGCCGACACGGCAAAAGCAGCACAGGTGGAAACCCCGCTATTGGAGCGCACCCGTTCTCAGGTAAATAGTAGCGATGGCATTGACCGGCAAAAGGTTGAAGCAATCAAAACCGCTATTCGCAATGGCGAGTTTACTATCGACGCCAATAAAGTGGCGGCTGCGTTGGTTAATATGGAAGCCCTAAGCGGCAGCTAAATATGAGCGATGAACTGAGCGATGTACTGCACACGATCCACCTCGAAGCTCAACGCCTAGAAGCGCTGCTGGGCGAAGAGGCGCTGATTTTAAAATCAGCGCGGGATGCTGATCAATTGGAGGCGGTGGTTCAACAGAAAATGGACTTGGTTCAGCATCTCGAGCTCCTCGAAATACGCCGTCGCCAATTGGCCAGCGCGACGAATAAGGACGACGACGCGCTGTGGCAGGCAAGCCTCACTATTCTCAGTCGCTGCCAAGCCCTGAATGCTCAAGCGGGCGCCGACATTAGCACCCAGGCGCGCTACGGCAAGCGCGCATTAGAAATTCTTGGTGCAAGTAATAATGACACACCGATTTACAGCGCCGGTGGCGAAACCCTAGGCCCGCTTGGTGGTCAGCAGTTAGGCAAAGCTTAAGCCCGACATCCTTGCCTCCTCCTTAGCCTATTGCTGCATAGCCGCTTACAACGCCATTTCCATATAAAGGTGGTTATCTAAAACACCGTTATAGCTTTTATTGAGTTTGATGACCTTAAAACCCAGCTGCTGATACAAGCGCAGGGCGCCAATATTTGACTCTGCTACGTCTAGACTCAAGGTTGAATAGCCGAGTTCTTGGGCCCGAGCTGCCATAAAATTAATGAGCTGCGCCGCAATCCCCTTACCTCGCCACTGCGGGTCAACCGCAATATGACAAAGGTAATAGCAGCCTTTGCGCGGCGGTTTAACTAGCCGCAATTCAAACAGCAGGCCTTTTACGATTCCCCGCCATCCGTACTGGGTAAAAATGGCCTTGGCATTGCCCATAAAGGTCGCGTCGTGGCTGGCTTTGTCAAAACCGCCTATGGTGGCAATCAGCCGACCATCTTGTTCGTAAACAAAATGATGACGGTGACTAAACATCGTTGTTAATTTGGCGAATTCACTGTCGAGGAATTCACGAATATTTGGGCCATGAGTACAATTAAATATATGCTCAAACGCCACCGGCCCAGATGAAAACACCAACTCTGCCGCTGCCGCACTGTCTTGCTCTTGCGCTGCCCTTACCGCCATTTGCCACCTCGATTTTAGTCAACATAGCATAGCGAACTCGCTTTTTTCTACCATACTACAATTGTGTGATAAGGCTTTATGATGCGCCAGTGGTATGCATGACCACTCAAACACTCTATGCTAAAACTCAAGATACACGGCGCTCAGACACGTTTCCCGACAGTACTGCCACCACTTATAGTGGCCAGTCAGGAAAATGCGCTGAGCCGCATCAAACAATCGTTTCATTGAAGCCATCACTAATGCACGTGAACCTAATTGAAGAGTGTAGCGATGCCCCCAAACAAAGCGACACAACTTGTTATTTTCGGCGGTACTGGCGACCTTGCCTTGCGCAAGTTGCAACCGGCATTGTACAAATTGCAACGTGAGGGTTTTTTAGAGGATGTATGCGCCATCATCGCATTGGGTCGCGCCCAGACGAGCGATGATACATACCGAGACTTAGTAAAAACCAAGATGCAGGAATTCCTCCCCGCACACTTCTGGGATGAACAACACTGGCAAAATTTTGCCGCCAAACTCAGCTTTGTGAGCTTAGACGTAAACTCACTCAAAGATTACCACCGCCTCAGCGACGCCGTTCAGCATCACAGCGCCGCCACCACTGTTTTTTACCTGGCCACGCACTCCACCTTGTACACCAGTATTTGCCGAAACTTAAACAGTATTGGCGTCGTCAATGCCCAGTCCCGGGTAGTGCTTGAGAAACCCCTTGGCCATGATTTGGCTAGCTGCACCGAGATCAACCACGAAGTGTTACAGGTATTTCCAGAAAAAAACATCTTTCGCATTGACCACTATCTTGGCAAAGAAACCGTTCAGAATTTATTGGTATTACGTTTTGGCAACGCCCTGTTCGGCCCGCTGTGGAATAGTCAGTATATTGATAATATTCAGATCACCGTGGCCGAAGATATTGGCGTCGAAGGTCGCGGTGACTTCTACGCCAAAACCGGCGCACTGCGCGACATGGTGCAAAACCATCTGTTACAGCTTTTATGCTTGGTCGCAATGGAGCCCCCCGCGAATCTCCGCGCCGATACTATTCGCGACGAAAAGGTAAAGGTACTGCAAGCGCTGCGGCCAATTACCGCCGCCAATGTCAAAGCTAAAACGGTGCGCGGCCAATATATTGCAGGCGCGGTCAAATCGGCACCAGTTGCCGCATTTCTTGACGAAACCGGCTTTGAAGACAGCGAAAATACTGAAACCTTTGTCGCCTTGCAGGCCGATGTACATAATTGGCGCTGGGAGGGCACGCCCTTTTACTTGCGCACGGGAAAACGCCTGAGCAGACGGTTTTCCGAAATTATTGTTGAACTAAAAAAGCACCCCTTCAGCTTATTTGAAGGCGACCCCAATGATCTGCCCAACATACTGGTGATTCGCCTACAGCCCGAGGAAAATATCACCCTGTATAAGGTTAATAAAAAACCAGGCCTCAGCCGACAGCTAAAATTAGAGCAAGTCGAATTAAATCTCGACGCCGATTTACACGACGAATTACAGGCCCATGAAGCCTATGAACGACTATTATTAGATGTACTAGAAGGTGACCAAACGCTGTTTATGCGCCGTGACGAAGTCGAGGCCTGCTGGGCGTGGGTAGACAGTATTATTAGTGCGTGGCAAGAAGCGGGCATTCAACCTAAAAGCTATGCGGCGGGTAGCATGGGGCCAAACGCCGCACTGGCACTACCAGAAAAGACTGGGAGAAGCTGGCATGAATAACAAACCAACGCTTATATTATTACCCAACCGCGACGAGCTGAACGCGGTCCTAAGCGAGGATATTGCCAAATATTTAAATACGGCACTAACTAAGTACAACGTCGCGAGTCTCGCCGTGTCTGGCGGCACAAGCCCAGCCGATATGCTAACCCTATTGGGCAATAAGCCATTGGACTGGCCCAGCATTCAAACCCTTTTAGTTGATGATCGCTGGGTGGCGGCAGATCATCAAGACAGCAACCAAGCCATGCTCAATAAAACCCTATTCAGTGGCCTTGCTAGCAATAGCCGCTACCTGCCTTTAAAAAATGACGCAGGCGACGTCAATGATGGCCAATACGCCTGTGAAGAACAGTTGGCGGAGTTAACTTGGCCTCTTAGTGTTGTTCATCTCGGTATGGGAAATGACGGCCACACCGCCTCGTGGTTTCACGACGCGCCAGAATACACCATGCTAATGGCGGCTCATGAACAACACTGCACTGCCGTCCATCCTGGCGCTGCGCCCTACTCTCGCATATCACTCACCCCCGCCGCGGTGTTAAATAGCGAGCGAATTGTGATTCAGGTGTTTGGCAAGGCCAAGCGCGATGTACTGGAGCGCGCGCTAGCCAAAGACGCCGATTATCCAATTTCGCTGGTACTGCACCAACAGCGTGTAGCCGTCGATATTTATTGGGCGCCGTAGGTAGCTAGAACTGGAGCAGCGCGGCTAAAAACTGATCCAAGCTGCTCACTGGTACAGGCTTTTTAACATCGTTAAATAGCCTTCCCGATCTTTCGCCAAAGCTTCTTCACTGGGCACTATCCAGCTACCGCCAACGCAATGCACATTGGGCAGCGCCAAATATTCGTGGTAATTCGCCTGGCTTATGCCGCCCGTCGGACAAAACACCGCATCAGGAAAGGGCCCCGACATTGCTTTTAACAGCGCAACACCACCGATAGCGGTGGCCGGGTACAATTTAAATACGCTGTGCTCTTCTGCCATTGCCGCCATTATTTCAGTGGCCGTTGCCACGCCGGGAATATAGGTGGAGAGGGTTTTGTGCGCCAACATCGAGAGTTCTCGTGAAAAGCCTGGACTAACTGCAAAGTCCGCCTCGTCAACAGCCCGCAACATTTGACGGCGATTGATGACGGTACCAACACCAATTAAGGCATTGGGCACGAGGTCTTTAAACATTTTAACCATTTGCCACGCATCGGCGTGACGCAGGGTAATTTCCACCGCGGGTACGCCAGCTTCAGCAAATAATTCAGCACAGGCTCGGGCATGATCTAAGGATTTGAACTGGGCGACCGGCATCACCGGCGCAGTTTTCTTGACTAGCGTTAGTGCGTCATTCATTTTTCGCATCCTCTTTTAACTGCGTAACGCCTACTCTACACGCCAGCAACACGAGGGTCGATACGCCAAGATCGCCGTTAGAACCACTCAATGCCGAAGCCGTGAATAATATGCCACCGCCACGCCTAAACAGAATGCGAGGATACGTAGCTTTAATCTGCGCTAATCGGGCTGAAGCAAACAATAGCAAGGAGGCAGTTCATATTAAATTCAGCGTGGCTATATGTGCCAGTCAGCGTAAAATTACGGTATTCAGCATGAGCTAAGAGACATCGGAAACAATGGCGCAAAAACCAGACCCAAGATTACTTCAGGCAGAAACCTATCCCTTTACCCTGAATATTGACACTCAATTTGGCGATATGGACGCCTATGCGCACTTAAATAATTTGGCCATTGCCGGCTTTTACGAAAGTGCGCGGGCGCGCATGCAACTTCACATTACTGGTCGCCAGGATTTTTTTAAACCCGGCTCCCTAGACAAGATACTGTTAATTGAGGCTCGGCTTCAGTATCTCGCCGAGGGTCACTACCCCGAGCCTGTTGAGATTCGCACCGGCATCGGCCATATCGGCAATAGCTCCTACCGACTGCATCAAGCACTGTTTCAGCAAAATCGCTGTATTGGTCTATGCGAGGCGGTGATGATTTACACCTTACATGGCAAGCCCACCACCATTCCGCACGATATACGCCAACAGCTGGAAAGCCAGCGTATTGTCGGTTTTGAAAGCAATCCCGTGGTCAGCGGTTAATCCACAATGACTAAACGACAATATTGCCCACACTGCGATCGCCCTCAACGCACCTGCCTCTGCGATGTGATGGTTGTGCGCGACTGCGCGTACCGCCTGATTATTTTGCAAGACCCCAAAGAAGCAAAACATGCGCTGTCTTCTGCCCCGCTACTCGCCAAGTCGATTCGCGGTAGTCAGCTCCTTATTGGCGAGACGTTTTCGCCAGAAGAAATTCTTGGCGACAACTGGCAACGCGACAGCGTGTTAATTTTTCCCGGCGACAACAGCATCAGCGCGGCCGACATACAACACCGCGCCATTAAAAATCTTATATTACTCGATGGCACCTGGCGCAAAGTTGCCCGGATAATGCATTTAAATCCGTGGCTAAGCACGCTAGCGAATTTCACTATTGCCGCCAACAATAATAGCCAATACCGAATTAGGCGCTCGCCCCGCGCAGATGGTTTATCAACGATAGAAGCAGGAGTCTGTGCACTTAACGAACTTCATGCGCCACAAGATTACTCAAATGTCTTATTGGCCTTTAATAAAATGATTGATATGCAAATTGCAGCAATGGGCCCAGCAACCTTCGATAAAAACTATATAAAACGCTAACAAGCCAAGCCAACACAACTAACAAAAACACACTAAAAATAAATCTAACTACTGTATTAATTCGCAACAATCTCACTTATATTGCCCGCCCCAGCGCGCCACAAAATGTCAGCGCACGGTTTATATAAGGGATTTTTGTGCTTAGGCTTACTCTTGTTGTACTACTATTAGCTTGCCATCTCACTAGTTTCGCCTCTACTAACACCCCGCCTGAGAGTTTTTCTGCGGCCAAAAAACGCTTAATTCAGCTCTACCATAACGAGTACGCTGAACGGAGTTTTTACTGCAATTGCAGCTATGCTGAACAGAAATTAAACGGTAAGAAAAAGTTGCTCGTCAACCACCAAAGCTGTGCGTATACACCCAGAAAAAACCCCACTCGCGCCGCAAGAATTGAGTGGGAGCATGTGGTTTCGGCGTGGGAATTCGGCCATCAGCTGCAGTGTTGGCAAACTGGCGGACGCAAGTCTTGCAGAAAGGACCCAGTTTTTAAGGCTATGGAGGCCGATGTCTTTAACTTGGTGCCAAGTATTCCCACGTACAGTATTTAAAAATTTGTATGTTCATTTGCCTCGCATTATGTATTATGTACCCATATATTTTTAAAAACTATTATGTATGCATAAGATTCGATCTAAGAAGTTCGGCTGCGCTATCTACGCGAGAGATGACCTCTCTCTCGTTCTTCTGCCCAGCCTATTCAGCTACTCAATGGCTCGTAGCGGGTCCTACTACGTCAGTCAGAAGACAACTAATAAAAACGGGTTTGTTTCCAATACCATGGAGCTGAAAGACGCGACTTCAAAAACTCGCCGCATGGTAGAAGACAAGCTCGGCAACTTCCTTGAGTGGGTAGATAAGTATTCGGAAGGCCGCATTGGCGGTGACGGACTCAATCTTGCCAACCATCACAATGCCGATACATCAATACTAAATAGCTATATAAACGACGTTTTAATTGCAGAGAGAGGAACCTCAACAGGATCGGCGGTTCAGCACATAATGGCGCTAAATGCCTACTTTAATTATCTCGCAGCAATGGGCTTCACTAATGCAAAGAACCTTATGATATTTGCGGATATGAAAGAAGTCGCTCGTGCTAACGAAAAACCAAGAACAGCCGTCAAATACTTAACACCGGAATTGCGATCTATTTTATACAGAAATGCGCCTTCTATACGCGATGAGCTATTGTTGAAAACAGCGGGTGAACTCGGGGTGAGAAGCAAAGAAAACCTGGGTTTTCTTACTGAAGACTTTTCCGTAGGGCGATCACGCTATCCAGGTCTAAAATCTTTATTTGAAAAGGCTAGAAGAAACCCCAACCAGCAGGAATTCGAATATTTTTTGCAGGGTAAATACTCCAAAGCAAAAAGAAGAAAAGGTGGTGAATCCAGGATGTTATTTATCCATAGGGATTTACTGGCGCGCATGCAAGATTATTACTTTAATGAACGTCCCCAAAATAACGAAAAAACGTTCTTTCTTAATGCAGCCCCCGGAAGTTATGGAACACCAATCGCTGAAAATAGAGCGACCAAGGTTTTCGAAAAAATAAAGAGGATTGTGTTGAGAAAGCAAACAAATGGACTGCTTCATGGGCAAGGTCAAGAGCTTGATCAGAATCACACGTATCACGTCCTAAGACACTCTTTTGGGACTGATAAGTTTTATGATCTTGCGGATGACAGGGGTATAAGATTTGACGATGTTGTTCCAACCTCACAGGTGTATCTTGCAGTTGCTGCATTAATGGGACACAGTGCCGCCGATGGTTCTGCCCCCAAAACGACAGCTCTGTATATTCGAAGCTGCCACCTCAAAACAAAATATATGCAGGACCTCTAATGGACAAAAAGAAAATATCCTGTGGTTACGACGAAATAAGCGAACAAAAGCTTATTATCTATGAACAGGAAAAGATGGGGCGAGAATTCAGATCCCATACGAAGACTCCAGAAGCAATCCCTTATGATCCAGATGCAAAAGCAATTGTCATACCAGTTATAGGTAAAAAAAATTCAGACAAGACCCGTCGGTTCAGTTTAACTACTCCTGGCAAGGATGAATACGTCGACCTTATCTTCAAAGTCGCTAACGCTGCAGCTTACGTTATTTTTGTAAAATCTCCACGCGAATATAGCCAAACCGTTCGGGACAACTTTGCGGACGCCATAAGACTTTTAGTGGAATTTATCAACCGTCCTGACGTTTCTGAAGAAAATGGAATTGCACTATTTAAAGCATTTGAAGTATGGAGATTAGATAAAGGGAAGGTTAAATCTGAAAGTAGCAGGCTTTCCCAAATAAAAAGAATGGTATTTATTGCACTAGCTTTTGAGCCGTTCTCCAAAACGATTGACTCTAAAGAACGAGCATATCTTCGCTCCCAAGGCGAAACAAATACCGCACCAAAAGACGATTCGGACAAAGAGTCATACACAATAAATCGCTGGATTAGCGAACATGCCTGGCTTAGAGACGAAACAGTTGGCGTGGGCCATGATACCTATTCCCTTCTGGCCTCCCCTAAAGTTGTCGTTAAATCAGTTAAGATTACAGCGGCAACAATTTTGCTATCATTGCAGCAATGCAAAATGGCTTTGATCGAGCTCTTCCGTGAAGAAAAAATCATACTGAATGATCCGACCCATATAAATAGCTCCGGTTTTGAAAAGGGATCTCAAGCTAGGCTCGCAAGGCAATACTGCAATGCAGAGAATATTGCCTCAATACAGTGCGTATATCATAAAAAGCAAAGAAGCAATCCTTACCTAGACATGGCGATACGTGTATTTATACGGATGAGTACGAGCGGTAGACGTGACTATCAAGATCGCCAGATAGAAACCTTTTTTTCCAATAGGCCGTTCAAGGCAAGGCTTGACGGGATAATGGTAATGGACTTGATGTTTAACGTTACCAATTCATGGGGGTTTGACATTAAGTTCATTTTAGAACTAATTGACTATGCAGCATTGCCGAGTCAGATCGCAAAATCATCGCAAATACCCATTTGTGAAGGCGAAAACCTTTTGTTCTGTTGGCTGATGGGATCTCTGACGGTCCAACAATCTGACATACATAAGCTGAAATATTCATCTTTTACCTATATGCGAAGACGTACGGGTCAGGTTACTCACATAAGTTTGCGTTACTACAAGGGACGCGCGAGACGGTCCCTTGATGTTGAAGATATAGATGCGAAAAGCTTACTGGGAAGAGCTGTTTTCGGTCATCTATCAGCCTATAGTTCAACTGCTGACGCAGGAACATACGTTTCATGGAAGCCTAGAATGAATGAGGTTAATGGTGAATTCATTCGGATGATTGAAAATTTCAATCATGAGTTTAGGCCGAAGGTACTTGCAAACCTGAAAATCGCGGATTCTGTCCCGGTTTTTTTGAATTGTTTATCGACCTTGGTTGCCAATGGCGAAAAATACTGCGCAAAGACATGGGCCCATGAAAAATCAAATACACCTTTAAAAAAATCGTTATTCGGACCAAATTCTATAAAAACCGCGGCAGTATATGCTCGTTCTGACACGTTCGACCCATCTACTCTTATGAATTACCACTCCCATTCAGATCGCACCGAGAGAAATGCCTATCTAACCAAGGAAAACGAAGAATGGATGAATAATTCTGGCCGGATAACAAGGGCTGTAATGCAAGACATTGCTATTAATTTATTTCGACCATCTAAACAAGATGTACAAATCTTTAATTCAGAATTCTCTAAAGCACTAAAGACTATAGAATCAAGGTCTCAAGAAGCTCTAATCAGGATGAAAGTGGCAACCGGTAAGGTCTCTGGCGAGATAGAAGATATCGGGATTGCAGCATCACAAGAATTACAATCAGATCAGGGGCAGGCCATCTATATAGTAGATGACGCGTATGCGGTTGTTAAATATTTGCACTTTCTGGCTCAGCTTGATAAAAATCATAAAATTCTACTTAAACGCGCGCCGGAATTTCTTTTTAACGAGGCACTTCCGACGGCAGAGTGGATAGAACAACTTTTTAGCAGGAATAGTTTCAGCGTGGAATCCATGTCCAAAGCTGAGGCTATTTACGCGCAATACAAAGATAGCTTGCCTCAATTATTTAAAGCTCAAATTGGAGTTTGATATGTCTGAAAAAAAAGTAAAAATACAATCATTCATACATGAGCGTTTCGTGTCGCAAATGGACATTGAGTTAAATCTATGGGGCGTACAAGAAGGTCAATGTTTTACTGATAATGTTTGGACTCTAACAGGACTCAAAAATAGGTCCGTCGACTTGGACTTCAACAATACGGAGGATGCATATCGGAATATATTTGATAGTATAGAAATTGACTTTGACAGGGAACGAATTGCACTTAAACCGCTAGATATTTTTAAACTGATTACAGTTAAAATAATTAGTCGCTATAATTATTCAGGTTCAGTAAATATATCATTTAGGTTTTTAAAAACAGTATTTTCATACCTTTCTGAAAACACAAAAACGATAATTTCTAAAGAGGATTTAGAAAATTTTTTCGCATACTCCCTTGTGTATGATTGCGAGAAGTATCCTCCCCGTAAACGCATCCAAGTTCCAGCCCATGCAACTATATTCGGTGGAATAAAGCTCTACGATATTAGCTCTATGATGAGCGCATACGGTACAGTCGGCCTTGTAGCACCAATGACTAGCTCAGCGGTTGATAAGGCATTAAATACCACCTGTATCTCAGTTATGAATATGACCCTTAATGATTATTCAAAAGGGGGAAGTTTTAACTTCTTAACTTTAGATGTAGGAAAGCACTATTTAGATCATTGCACTAGCATCTTCGAAAACGAGTATCAGGCTGCAAGAGCAATGGATATTACCCTACCGAAGGTAAAAGAATATTTGAAGCAGCTATTCCCGAGAATAATCGCTAAAAATACCATGAGTTCGGCAGTATCCGAGATCGTATATCCATTGCTTGCCGGTATGTCGGCAAGCAATATTAAGGCGCTCCCCTATCGGGCGAGACTTAATCAGCTATCCATTGGAGACATACAACAAGCCATAAATTTTGTATATAAAGCCTTTCAGACTCACTTTAATGAAACGGCGGAGATTGTTTCAGCGTTCCGGCTCGACACAGTCAACAGCATTGTCGAACAAAGCGGTTTCCCCAATAGATATGATTCTCAAGAGTTTGTTAGGTCGATATTGTTCTCTATTTACATATCAAAAGAGAACGCTCGAACAGAAGAAATATTCAGAAGATATAAGGCTGCTCTTACTAGCAACTGGGATTCTCCCAAAATAGAATACAATAAATTTCTTCGTCTGTGCATGGCAGTAGTTGATAACAATTCCAAAAGGCTGTCAAACGCAGCCCAAACATCCTCTCTTTTAGCGAAGATATTTGAGAAGGAATCAATACTTTATGAGCATGTAAGTCCGTCTTCTAAAAAGCTATTTTCAGCTTTTCCAATAAATCTCATAAAGCGAGTGTTAGGCTCAGGCGTTGTCCTAATCGCCGGGCTTACTGGATGGCGATCAAGTGAATTTGGTTTCACCTGCAAGTCAATCGACATATCAAAAAATGAAGACATTCTGGATAACCTTTATACCCCCTGGCGCTTCCATGTTCGGTGGAAGGTTCCAAAGACCGGAGGGGAATCCAAACAAGCGAGAGAAATCACTCTTCAGACATATGTTATTTTATTTCAGCTAGATGGGATTGCGGAGCCTACTGGCGATATACATAAATCAACACTTGAACGCTGGCCCATGGGAATCGCAGTAGCCCAACCCTGGCCAGACTTTGTGTTAAATTATTGTTTATTTTCTAGTAATAATGAAAGCGATTACCCGATTTCAGAAACGAATATTGCCGGAAATGACGGAATACAGACTACCTCCACAATAGATATACATAACAGCAGAAAAAGCGAGATGCGGGATCTCATCTCTATAAAAAATGAGCTGCGGGCAAGCCTTCCCACCTACACGGCAGTCTCTGCCATCTTTGGTAATAGTTTTTCTGCAACTATTAAATGTTGGTTAGATGGCTTCTGGGAAAACAAAGGCGCTCTATTGCTAGACTCACTCCTAACTGAAGAAGAAAAGACCTATATAAGAAGCGTAAATGGTAAGCTAGACAAAGGCAGCTCTAGAGCTATAACCCGAAGACTACTCGAAAATACGAGATATCCAACACCGCATTCATTTAGGCATATTTGGGCTGAGGCTGTTCTATGCCGCTATCGTGGCGATGTTGGCCGATTCATTCGCGCGAATTTCAAGCACATGGACGAAAGTTTTTTTATGGCCTATTTGCGTGACAAAGAAACAAAGTTAGTTATGCAAATTGCAAAGCGTACAGTCATTAACAGAACTGTAAGACAGCAAATATTATCATTAGCTGATGAAAATAGAGAATACGCTGGAGGTTTTGATCGCTTCCTCGATAAGGCACTTCGCTATACGCATGTTGTGTCCGAGGAGGATATTTTAAATCTGGCCAGTAGTATCGCCGAGGATAGAATACTTGACATTAAGCCGACTCCTTGGTCGTTTTGCCTGCTTAGACAGGGTACAAAGAAGACTGCACGCTGCTCGGAGGATGGTGAACCAAGGCGCTATCTTGCTGAGCCCAAGTTATGCCTATCTTGTGTCAACGCCAGCATAGACGAAGGAAATTACGAAGGGATCGTTGTTTATATAAAAGCCGATATCGATGCCTGTCTGAATGAAAACTTGCCAGCCTATTTCAAGACGGAGCCACTTCGGGTTGTTAAGTCAGCCTTGCTCAGGGTGAAGGAGCTTCAGCGAAAAGCTTCCCCCGGTAAGTATCAAAATTTCATTTTCCATCTTGAAAAAGCTATTAAAACAGCTGAAAAATTCATCTCAAAGGAGTTAATTGAGGTGTCTAATGGTCAGTGATGATTACTTAGCGGGGTTTATTGAAACTCAAGATCTTGAGGAGTCAGACGATCTGCCAAACTGGGTAAGCTTAAGAAATAGTTCTCTGAAATCCTATCAGGCAATCTGTGAGCTAAAGAAAAGCAAAGGCAGTTACATTAGAGCGCATGGCAATAAAACTGATTACACGCTACGGTCTTCTTACCAAATAACAAAATCTGAAGTGGCAAAAATTGTTGGGGTAAATCCACAACCTTTATTTAATAGCAACAGCTACTCCCGCGAATTGACTAATTATTTTGACAGCGTCAACAAAACACTTGATGATCAAAAATTAAGACGCCTTGCTAAAAAACAAGGAGGCCTGAAGCAAAAGCAAAAGGCTGAACTTATTAAGCAAATACAGTATGATAGAAAACATAACGCAGATGCTCTTGAGCAAACAGTTGACGCACTTTTTCAGAAGACACTCGATTCAATTAGCCTAGATGTAAAGCGAAAGTTGGGTTTGGCTTAAGGTAACTGGATGGCTAATGAACATCAAAAGCAAAGCAGAATATGCCACCGCCACCGGGGATATAAATGCTGTAATTACATTTTTTATCGGATCATTTCTTAAGTAAGCTCGTTATTCTACACAAAAAGAAAAGGAACAAAATTAAATGCCTCTTTCATGGAATGAGATCAGGGATAGGTCAGTAGCTTTTGTCCGCGAGTGGGAGAGTGAATCATCGGAGCATGCAGAGGCGAAAACCTTCTGGGATGAATTTTTTCAGGTATTTGGCGTTAGTCGCCGTCGTCTGGCCGCTTTTGAAAAGCATGTGAAAAAGGCCGATGGGAAAGACGGTTTCATTGACCTTTTTTGGCCGGGCATGCTGTTGGCTGAGCACAAATCCAGAGGAAAGAATCTGGATTCTGCTTATGACCAGGCAACGGATTACTTCCCTGGGCTAAGCGATAAAGAGCTACCCCGCTACATCATCGTTTCGGATTTTGCTCGCTTTAGGGTTCGCAATCTGGATACCGACGAGAGCCATGAATTTGATCTAGCCGATCTACCGAAAAATCTATCTATCTTTGGGTTTATAGCGGGCTATGAAACCCGCCAGTACAAAGAGCAAGATCCAGTAAATACCAAGGCGGCAGAAAAGCTCGCCCAGCTTCATGATGCACTCAAAGACGTTGGCTATGACGGTCATGCGCTTGAGGTTTACTTGGTTCGTATCTTGTTCTGCATGTTTGCCGATGATACCGGCATTTTTATGCCGCGTAGCGCCCTTGAGGATTTCATACGGGATCGCACATCTGAGGATGGATCAGACCTAGCTCCTCGTTTAAATCAGGTGTTTCAGACGTTAAATACACCGCCTGAGAAGCGGCTTACAAATCTTGACGAGCAAATAGCCGCCTTTCCCTATGTGAACGGTAAGCTATTTGAAGAGTTCTTGCCGCAAGCGGGTTTTGATCGGGCTATGCGGGAAACCCTGTTGGATTGTTGTGAACTGGATTGGGGTGCTATCAGCCCAGCAATATTTGGTTCACTCTTCCAAGGCATTATGGATGCAAAAGCGCGTCGTAACCTTGGGGCGCATTACACCAGCGAGAAAAACATTCTTAAAGTCATTGGCCCACTATTCATGGATGAGCTGCGCGACGAATTTGAAAAGGTCAAAACGCAGCCAAAGAAACTACAGGAATTCCATGAAAAGCTAGGATCGCTCAACTTCTTTGACCCTGCTTGTGGTTGCGGAAATTTTCTCGTTATCAGCTATCGAGAGATTCGGTTGTTAGAACTGGAAGTAATTATACGCCTCTACAGTAAGGGGCAGCAACAGCTTTCAATGGATGCTGTTGACCAGTATGTAAAGGTCGATGTAGATCAGTTTCATGGAATAGAAATTGAAGAGTGGCCCGCCCAGATCGCCCGCGTTGCTATGTGGCTGATTGATCACCAAATGAATTTATTGGTGGGTGAAGCCTTCGGTCAAGCTCTTGTTCGCGTTCCTTTAGTGAAGTCTGCCAACGTGGTTCATGGCAATGCGTTGGAGCTAGATTGGAATACAGTAATCCCCGCAGAAAAATGTAGCTATGTTTTTGGTAATCCGCCTTTTGTGGGCGCAAAATACATGGATGCACAACAACGTAGAGATACTGCCAATGTATTAGTGGGTATTCCTAATAGTGGTTTACTGGATTTTGTTGCAGCGTGGTATGTAAAAGCTGCGCGCTACTCAGGCAATAGCACGCGATGTGCTTTTGTATCCACTAACTCGATTAGCCAAGGTGAGCAAGTGTCTGTGTTGTGGGGCTGGCTGCTTGGGCGGGGCATATTTATCAATTTCGCGCATCGTACATTCCGCTGGAGCAATGAGGCAAAGGGGGTCGCGGCAGTTCATTGCGTCATAATTGGATTCAGTAGATGTAATACCAATCAAAAGCGACTGTTTGAATACGCAGGTGGCATCGGTGAACCCGTTGAATTCAAAGCTCAGCACATCAACCCATATCTAGTAGACGCAGGTGATGTGCTACTTAAAAGCCGCTCTAGGCCAATATGCGACGTGCCCCAGATTGGTATTGGGAACAAGCCGATTGACGGCGGTAATTATCTGTTTACAACAGATGAAAAGGTGGCGTTCATTGCAAAAGAACCGCAAGCTGAAAAATGGTTTCGCCAATGGCTGGGTTCTCGTGAGTTCATTAATGGCCTGGAGCGTTGGTGCCTCTGGTTGGGAGCGTGTTCACCAGAAGAGTTGCGGAAAATGCCGGAGTGCTTGAAACGTGTGGCGGCTGTTCGTCAAGTTCGTCTGGACAGTAAAAGTGCACCTACAAGAAAACTAGCCAGCATGCCGACACGATTCCATGTTGAAAATATCCCATTAGAACCATATCTGGTGATGCCAGAAGTGTCGTCTGAGCGCCGAAAGTTCATTCCCATTGGATTTCTTTCGCCAGAAATACTAGCCAGCAATAAATTAAGGATCTTCCCAAATGCTAATTTATTTCATTTCGGCGTTATGACATCTTCAATGCACATGGCGTGGACAAATTACACCTCAGGCAGGTTGAAAAGTGATTACCAATATTCAGTCACGATCGTTTACAACAACTATCCGTGGCCAATTGACGCTGCTGAAAAGCATAAAGACTCCATTTCATTAGCCGCACAAGGAGTGTTGGATGCCCGAGCTAAATTCCCGGATTCAAAGCTTGCTGATCTCTACGATCCGCTAAGTATGCCTCCGGCACTCATACAGGCACATCAAAAGCTAGACAAGGCCGTGGATGCTGCTTACGTCCCTAGCGGTGGGAAACGGAGCTGGGATACAGAACCGGAAAGGGTTGCTTTCTTGTTCGAGTTGCACCAGAAAATCACCTCGTTACTGCCAGCAGCAAAGCCTAAACCCAAGCGGAAGAAATCTGTATGAGAGTGAAATTTGCTGTTTTCGCAGCTCTCATAGCATCCTCTTTTATAAATGCTCATCCGGGTGGTGTAGATGCCTTTGGAGGGCATAAAAACAAGAGCACTGGCGAATACCATTGTCATAGAGATTCCTGCAGGGCCGCTCAGAACCAAGTCAAGTCGGCCACTCAAGACGCAAAAAAAGAGGGTCGATCGTTTAGTCAGCTTTATGATCGAAAGGATTACCCTCACTGGTCGGATCAGGATGGCGATTGCATGAATACTCGCCACGAGATTCTTGCTGCATTCAGTGTAGGTACTACCAGACTTTCACCTGACGGTTGTTATGTCTCTTCCGGCCAATGGAATGACCCATTCAGTGGCAAGGTTTATACCCGGGCTAGTGATCTCGATGTGGATCATATCGTGCCACTGAAATGGGCTCATATACATGGGGCGGCGGGATGGCCTAGAAACCTGAAAGAGCAATTTGCTAACGATCCTGAAAACCTTCTTGCTGTTGACGACGCCCTTAATCAGGCAAAAGGTGCAAAGGGGCCAGCTGAGTGGATGCCGCCAAATCAGGGCTATCGGTGTGAATATCTTTCCAGGTGGGTTCTCGTCCTTAAGAAATATTCATTAGCGATGCAGCCAAGCGAAAATAGGATATTCCAAAAGCAGCTTTCTGCCTGCAGCTTAAGCTCATAGGCACTAGAGGGATCACTTGTGAAGATTGAGATACCCACAGAGTTGCTGTTCCCGATGGGAGGCACGACACCGCTAACCGCCGAGGCGGTCCAAGACTTTATTGGTCTTGCGCGGAAAGCGTCCTCCAATACGGTCGACCGCCAACAGATCATTGAGAAATTCAAAGAGCTTTTTGCCGCCTCTAGCGGCGATCAATACGGCAGAAGCTCCAGTTTGTCGTGGGCCGAGTCAGACCTAGAGCATCACGCTGAAAAAGCCTCATCCGACGCACCACGATTTATATCTGCGTTCTGCGATGCCTGTAATGCACTCAACGAGCTGGGGGTAGCTGTTCCGGGGCACCAATACGTAAACAACATCCTTGAAAAGCACTCAGTTCCCTTTAGGGTTGCCGATCACAGGCTCGTGGCCACCGATAACCACATATCACCACCCGATCCGATTATCGGGTCTGCTGAGTCAACCGTCTCAAGAGCTCTCTCTGACGCCAAAATATTGCTGGGGCATTCTGACTCATCCAGCGCTATAGATCGGGTACATACGGCTCTGCATGGGTACCTGTTGGAACTTTGTGAGGGTGTTGTGCAAGTAGAGCAGGATGCTTCGCTGCCAAGGGTATTTAAACTTCTTCGCCGATCACATCTAGCACTCAGCCAAGAAGGTCCTAGGGGTTCGGATGTAACAAAAATACTTCAATCATTTGCTGGCGCTATCGACGCATTATCTACCATACGTAACCAAGCAAGCCTGGCTCATGCAAATGATCTGCTGGATGAGCCTGAAGCAACTATGGCGCTGAATGCCGTATATACCGTATTTCGATACATTCAGGATTGTGTGAAGCGGCACGAAAACGAGATTTAAAAATAGTATTAACTATTAAAACCATTTGTATGATTGGTGAATTTTAGGGAGAGGCAGGTGGACCCATTCACGTTAGCCGTTGGGTTTGTAGTCGGCGCTTTCACTGGTGCGGCTGGTCAGTATCTCGGGGAAAAATATACGGATAAAAGAAGAATTAAAGAGTCATCTTCCAACCGGCAAGCCCAATGGGATGAAGTAAAAAAGCGATTCCCGGCGATCATTGCGGAAATGATGGAGGACGCCAAGAAGACAGAGCTACAGGGCGTTAGGGAATTCTTCGTGAAGAGCAGTCGAACGACCGTTAACCGTGATGAACCTTTTTTCGAATACCACACAGATGTTCATGAAGGCATAGGTGCTGCAGTAAGCTTCTTAGAGGAGCTTGGGTACATCGAAGATATCACTCCTGGGAGTTGTCCGATGTATCGAATGAGGGAGCATTTTGTCGACCTACTACGTCAGCAATAAAACTCTTAACATAATGACCAGCATGTAAAGAGTCTGGTCCCCGCTAAAGAAGAAAAGCCCCAGCTCGCCGTATTTCCGGCGATCAGGAATCCCCAAGCCCAAATCCTGTTATGTAAAAGCAGATACCTGCCAATCTGGACTTTAGCTGGCTCACGTCTCCTTTAGGTAGTTCCAACCTCAAACTGCATTTGGCAGCACGGTTAAGCCAATCTACTAACTGATCCTTTTTGTCACGTTGGGTTCTTCTATCCCTTGTTACGTGTAGATTCACCCATTAAATGGCAGTTTTGCCAGCTTATGCTACAAATCCGCTCTCGCCAGTTTATGGTACTTCTACTCACTCAAAAGTTGTCCGCTTTGGCGACTTAGGAGAATTACCATCGCCTCAGCTTGGTCTGATTCTGGTAATAAGCGGACGCTCAGACATCCCGAATCGGATGGAAGTTGGTAGGTTTTTTACAGTCTCAAGTCCGGCTACAATGATTTGTTAGAGCGCATTTTGCACTGTGCTTCAAATCTACAAAATTCGCTCAAATCTCAGCGCTCCAACACCACCTACTACTTGCTGGTAGATCGCAATTTCGGGATTCCTTAGCTTTGCCAGCCGCGTCATCGTGTGACGATCTTGGCCGGTCATTCGAGCGCCCAGATAAAGCTCTATGATCTCCTCAGCATGGTATGACAGAGTGTTCCAAGGTGCCTCGTCTCGTGCAACTGGAACCACTAACCGGTACTCGTGCTCGTGCTGCCAATTCAGAGTTTTGGAGTAAATGACTTTCTCGATCGCCATTTTTGCGCCCAGATCACGATTTCCGAATAAGGATTGGCGAATAAATTTTGAGGGGGTCTCGTACAGACTCGGACGTTCTTCTCTATAGGTGACTGGACGAAACAGCTGAAATTTCGAATCCTTTTGGACATTGGGTTGTATTCGAATGGCCGCCCCAGAAAAGTTGCCAGCGTATTCTGCCCACATTTTGTCGGATGTGAGTTCTGTCGTGACACAAAGCACCCGATTCCATTGCATGAAGTCATTAAAGTCTTTGAGAAATTCTAGGGACACATTTGCCAGCCTATCAAGGTCGTACAGGCTTTCATATGATTCTGCGAGTTCTTTTCGCAACAGACGCGACGCTTCTGGACTCCGCCTAAAAACCTCCTGGATCAGCAGGAGCTTTTCTCTTGCCGGAGATGAGCACGTTGGGGCGACATCCAAATTTTCTAATACGATGTCTACGAAATTTTCTTGGATTTCTCGAACCGCATTTTCTAGGCTTCCCGGAAAAATGCTACTGACCGTCAAGTCCTCCAGATCATTAAAATCGGATGGTTTGGCGTGCTTGAAAGTTCCATTTCCGATCGTGAGCTTTACCCCTTCCGGATCTAGAAACTTGTAAAGAGGTGGCAATAGCATCTTGAAGCCTGCGCTGCTTTGCGCTCTAACAATTTTAATATGAAGACTGAGGGCTTATATCACCCTAGCATTCTATCACCGGAAATAGCTTCTTCAGCTTCCCCCAGAAATACCATAAAATTCAGTAGGTTGATGATGTGACGTCAATTCGCCTTGTGATGATATCAAGACTAGTTCCCTCTAATTCGCGAAAAGCGTAAGCGTCCGGCCAACTCACCTTCCCATCCAATTTTAGGGTAGTAGTCTTGGTGC
>TARA_R110001599_G_scaffold23120_8_pt1 | contig 93175 bp, 118 predicted proteins | sample TARA_R110001599 | Tara Oceans TARA_R110001599 (sample SAMEA4398360) | marine metagenome | biome: Polar Biome; feature: [MES] marine water layer (ENVO:01000295) within the mesopelagic zone...; material: water (ENVO:00002006), including particulate matter (ENVO:01000060) such... | reverse complement strand
CACCAATCTTGATTACTGCAAGTCAAATCCAGAATACCCCCATATTTTCAAAGAACTTCTATAAATATAGTTAAAAATTTGTAGGAATCAAATTATTTTTTATTTATGTTAGGCTCAGATGGTACTTCCAACACTTTTAATTTATAAGATTTACCATAAATTAAATTTAATATAGCTATTCTATGATTACCGTTTTGACAAGCATAATTACCATCAATTTTACTAACAGTTATATAACCATTATCATCGTTTGGTTCGAATCCGTTTTTTTTTATACTCTCATATAACCCAATCCAATCATAAAAATTGTGTAAAGTAAAAAAATAACTAATTAGATATATTAATGAAACAACTAAAGATGATATTAATAAATTGGTTATTGGGAATATTATGATAAATAATAAACTAGTTAGGTAGGTGGTGTTTTTAGCGGCTAACTTTAATTTATATTTTTTTTCTAAAAAAACAAATTCATCAATACTAATATTTTTTTCACCCATAAAACGTCTATAGTATCCAAAATTAATAGAACCTAATTCTAACTCTATTAAAGGTTTCATTTTAATTACAGTGACCCTAACGTGGAAGCTTTGTGTTGAATAGCTGCCATTTCTTTTTTAATTTCTTTAATTTTTAAATGGTCTGCTCGTTCCAAATCAAATTTTCCTTCAATAACAGATACCTCTCTTGCTTTCACATCATACTCTCTTAGGAGTTGGTCGTAATATTTTGCTTTTGTTTCATTGTCCATAATCTATGTTTTTATATAATTATAGTATATATTGAATTATTGTAAATGGGTATAAGGAAAAAGAAGAAGAATAGTTTTAAGTTATATGATGTAACAGAAAAAGAAATTTATAATATAATGCCTAAATTAAAAGATAGGGATTTTAGTTCAATTAGTACTAAAGAAAAAAGATTATATTATTTAAGGGTTTGGTTAGTAACTGAAATGCAACCGTTACGTAAACTTAAAAATCATAAAAAGAGGTGTTGGGGAAGGGATGGTTGTTATGAGTTAGACCATATCTTATCTATAGCACATTCTTATTTAGAGAAGATTCCACCCCACCTAGTTGGGTCTATGGATAACCTAAGATTTATACCAAAAAAAGAGAATAGAGCTAAAAGTTTTAAATTAACTGAAGATTCTCATAAGGTTTTAAAGAAATTTAAGAAAAAACAAGATATTTATAAAAAAAAGTAAAAGAATGAAATTTAATTTATCACAATTACTAGAATCTAATTTAATTTTAGAAGGTAGGAAAGAAGATACCATAAGAAAATATGGTGAAGAACATACAGAATTAATTAATTTGTTATCTGATGCTGACCCATCTGGAAACAATAAATACTTGAGTTGGATGGTAGGTGCATCTCTAGGTAATTTGGAAGATAGTAATAATATCCCAACAGCGGATACTGTGGCAAGAAAAGTTAAAGATTTTCACAACCAATTGTCTAGAATAGAAAAGAAAGATATTAACAGTTATAAGAATTTTGCTGAGTTTAACTTAGTGGTTGATGAAGCTTTAGCTAAAGCAAAAGAAAAAAGGATATCTAAAGAAGCAGCAAAAGTTTTTGAAGACGATGATATTGTTGTATACGCACCTTTCACAATGCAAGCTTCTTGTAAGTACGGTGCTGGTTCTAAATGGTGTATAGCTGCAACTAATGATGTTGGTAGTGGTAATTCACATTTCGATAATTACAGTAAACACTCTAATTTTTACTTTTTGATTAATAAAAAAATGAGTCCTAATAATGGAGGTGATGAAAAACGACATTACAAATACGCTTTACAGTGGAGATTTGATGATGGTCAGGAAGATTTAACTTGGTGGGACGCTCATGACTCAAGTCATAACTCACCCCCTAATTGGGTAACGGATGAGGTTATGAGTGCTATTAGAACTTACCACCCAAAACACACTAAAAAGAAATTAGATTCACAAATAAGGTCTTATATATCTGAACCTAAGAGTAAGGATTATATGAAATATAGGGATTACTTAAGTGATAAACAAAGAAAGTTAGCTGTTGACTATATCATCAGTAATGAAAATTTAGATTTCGAATCATTCAACAAAATATCTAAAGACTTAGATGAAGTATTAAAAGATAAATTTATGGATAAATTTGTTGTTGGTGACGTAAACGTTAGTACTTATAAAAGAATGAAAGAACATTTAAATAATAGTGATTTGTATCTGAAGTTATTTACTAAAAATCCACAAATATTAAATAACTATGAAGTTATGGAGGGGTTGAATGAGGAGTTCGAGGATGACTTTAAATATGAACTTTCAAAGGTTATTGATGGTAAGAAAATTAATAATACAGATAGTAAAGTTTTATATAAGAAATGGTCTATGACACCAGAAGAAAGACAATCACACAACGCAACTTCTTTTTATGTATTCCTTTCTTCAATGGATTATGATAGTGGTGATAGGGAATATGTAGATAATTTAGTTAAAGTAGACCCACTAGACCCAAATTCTTATAGAACTATTAATATGATGAAATTAAGAAAACAAGTTCAACCAGGTACTAAAATGTATGGTATTAAAACACAAGCTGATTTACTAGATGAGTATATAGGAAAATCGAGTGAGGATATGGGTGAAGCTGTTATCACTTCAATTAAAGAAAAAGCTGTAGAAATAGGGTAACATGACAGAAAAAGAATTACAAAACTTAATTAATGGTGAGTTCACCAAGTTTATTTTAGATTTAAATAATAAAATAAATGGTATATATAGTAACTTAACATTTACCACTATAGATGAAATCATAAAAGATGAGGTTGATTTAAAATCTTCTTGGTGGGAACTATCTCGCATGAACGATGGGTTATGGACAGAGTTTAAAAAAATATCTAAGTTAGTTGACGAAATGGATGAAGACTTGTATGATGAATATGGTTATAGATATTCTAATGAGATTGATGAAATGAAGAGTAAAATAGAATGGAAAATTATGTCACTACAAAGTCTTATAGATAAGTTAGAGGAGTTCGATGATTTAGTTGAAGAAAATGACTTACTGAAAAGGTTTAGTGATATTAAACAAATAGAAATTTAACTAAAAAAAATGGGGACCGAGGTCCCCTTTTTCAATCAATAAAAACCTTGATAAAAATAATACAAATACAAGGGAAGGTATTACTTATATTGATATAATTAAATATAGATTAGTTGGGTAAAAGTTATTCTACGTAAGTAAAACTTATCCTAGCCATATCACCGACATAGTTATTAAGACCACTCTCATCTAATACTGTAGTTCCGTAATAACCACCATAAGCCGTTAGAATCTCCCTTGAGGATATTAACTCATCATCGATATAGACATTCATGATAAAGTGATAACCTTGTTGTGGTGAAACTAAAAATTCTATGTTCTGACCGTTCTGTAGAACCCAGTACTCGTAATTCCACTCATAACCTGGTTCTATTAGACTTTTCCAAATTCTTGGCGGGTCGTTATCATAACTAGGTGAACACCCAACGTTAATATGGTTACTGAAACCAGCATCACAGTCATCAATAAATACAAGGTTAAATCTAACTCTATGTTGTTCTTCTTTTGTACAAGAACTGAACACTAAAGTTAAACCAATTAGGAGTGTGTAAAAAAATCTTTTAATCATTTTGTGGGTTTTTAATTTAAACAAATATAAGAATAATTTATTCAATGGCAAAATTTTTATTTTAATAAATAAAAGTATATTTATTAGTATATGGATATCGTAAAATTAATTAGAGAAGAAATTGATGATTTTGATTGGGCTAAAGACGTTTGGACCAATGAAGATATTGCACAAGATATTGTTAATAAAACTAGGTTTTGGATGGAAGGTGGTAATTTAAGGGTAGACCTACCTTTTATGAGTTATTATGAAGGTTATCCAGCCAAACAATTATTTAACTCCTCGTCATTACTTAAAAGTGAGAGTCCTACTATTATGTTCCTTGAATATATGAAAAATGGTTATGGGTTTGAGAGGTCTGATTACTTAGGGGGTGATAATATAGATTTAAACGTAAGTGATATATGGTTTAGATATAAAAATTTAACCACAAAAAAAGTTTTAGACAATCTTAAAGATAATACAATAAATGAGTCTGATGGATTTGATTGGGTTAGAGATGTAGAAGTTGAGACTAATCTAACTCCTGCTCAACTTGTTCACAGATATGAAACATTACCAGATTCAATAGTTGGTCCTTATGTTGGTAGAAACTTTGGTGATATTAAGTATGAAAATGGTAAGTACTATTTAGTTGTTGACGATTTGTGTGATTTTAGTAGTTGGTTTAGTGATAGAGACAATAGTTCCCAAGGTTTTTATATGAATGAATGGGCATTTACACAAGCTTTTTGTAGAGAAGATGGTTTTTTTGAACCTTATTCAGATGTGGTATATAATTGGATTGACCAAGTGTGGGATGTTGTTGAGGGGAACAAAGAATTGTATAATTATATAGTTGATTACATTACCGAAGATTTAGTTGGGGATGAAATGAGATTAGATGATGAGGAAAAAATATTAAGTTTAGAAGATGTTCTTACTTGGTCAGCTGATTCAGATGTTTTAGGGGGGGTTATAAATGAACTAGACGTTTTTGAGGACTTAAAATGGCAATTAGAGAGTTCTTATGAAGACGCTTATAACACATTTATTGTTGATAATATGTATAAAGCGGGTAAAGACGCTATCACAGATGTTGTGGGTAATGGTGAAAGAAAAGATGTAGAACTTTATAATTCATACAACAAATCCAAATACAACGCTAATAAATTGGTTTTTGATGTAACTAGTATGTTGTCAGATTATCTTTATGAGGCTATTGAGTATTGTATAGATAATAGATGTAAACCTTATTGGAAACCAGAGGATTTAGAATTTGAAGAGGGAGAGACGGAAGAAGAAGCTTTTGAAGATTATTGTGATGAGTGTATGAACCACCCTTTTGATGATTATGGTGATTTTGTTTCTTTTATGAAAGATATACTGGAAGATAACAGTGACTTATTAAATCCTTACGTTGATGAACATCCTAGTAACGATGAAATAGAAGATTATTTTGTGGATAACGTATATAGTAGATTTTAAACTTTAAATATATATTTATTATAAAATAATATTATGAGTTTAACTAATAAAAAATCAAGACTTTTAAGAATACTAGATTTCGCAGGGTTATTACTGTGTTTAGCTTTTTGTATTCTATACCCAGGTTGGGTTAGAGATGGTTACCTAGATACTTGGTACCTAAAGATAGCTGTAGCAATTGCTGCTTATGGTGGTTTCATTGGAAACGCTGTATGGATTTATCAAGATATTAAAAGAAGGGGGTGGTAATTACTTGATAGTGTAAGTCATAAAATTACATTCATCGTTCTTTTCAACACCAACTAAATCCCACTTATCTGATATTTTAGGAAAATAAGTGTCACCTTCGTACTCATCGTTTATTTCTGTGATATAAATTTTATCTACAAAGTTTATGGCCTGTTTATAGATTTCACCACCACCGATGATAAAGGTATTTTTTCTATTATCAATTTTTAGTATAGCCTCTTCTAAACTACCAACTACCATACAACCGTTTGCTGTAAAATTAATATCTCTAGTAATCACAATGTTAATTCTATTTGGTAAGGGTTTTTTGTCTTTTGGTAAACTTTCATAAGTCTTCCTACCCATTATTACGGTATTACCTTCAGTTAGTTCTTTGAAATATTTTAAGTCTTTAGGTATGTTCCAAGGAATAGAACCGTTTGAACCTATTACATTATTTTTACTTTTTGCTGCTATTATTGATATCATAAATCAAATATAATATTTTTTATTTATAAAAACAAGTGTAAAAAGAAAAACACCCAACATTACTGTTGAGTGTTTTTAAAGTGAGGAGGGGACTTAAACCCCTCGGTGAATCTTTTCGTATAGTGACTTTTCATTCACTATCTTATTATATGAGACCAACCCTACCGTCATAGGGTCGTGTATACCCTCCACCACTCACTTGACTACCAATATACTAACTTTATTTCATTTTGTCAATAGTTTGGTATGTTTTTTGTTGACCTTCAGTTAATGGGTTGACCCAACTAGAGAATTCCATTATTCTATAAGCGACTTCTGTTTTTTTTGATTGGGGTAATAAATAATCTTTGTTATCCTTATACCATTTCTTCCATACAGTATCTACTAACCTTACCCTACCAGTTCTATCACAAACCAACTTTTTAATACCTACAGATTTTAATTTATCATTCCATCTAAGACAATCATTTATGTTATCCAAATCGAAGGACCACCCATTTTTGAAGGTATTTTTATTGTTTAAACTTTTTGTTACGGGTAATAAAACGTTTAAAGCTCTTAATGTTTTTTTGAAATCCCCCACATTTCTCCATTTTTTATATAGTTCATTTTTAAACATATATAAAACCATGTTACTAGTCCCAATTAAATGGTCTTCTGTTAAATCTGATTTATCTAATATATTGAAGTCATTCACTTTATATGGTAAAGGTTGTTTAACTTCTTTTTTATTATTATCGAAAACTATTGGGTTTCTAAACATTGTTGAAGCACACTCTATTAAATCTTTATCTTTAGATAGAGTCTCCATTAACCCAAAACAACCTAAGACTACCTTAAATTTTTTATCCCAAACTTCTAAACTTCTAGCCATAACTATTGTTTTAATTAGTAATATATTTTTTATCATACCAAAAGGTTCTTCCAGACTTGTCTTTTAAACTTTCTTTTTTGGTGTAACATTTCATCCATTGCCTAAATGATATCTTATCATTAAAGTATGGGTTTATCCATTGTGATAATTGTCCACCACCTAATTGGTAGGCTTCTTCAACAACAGTGTCACACAAAGATAACATCCCATTATTTTTAATCGCCTCTCTAGCTGAAACAAATGGGTTTTGGTTTGCTCTATCTAAAATTTCAGCTCTAAGGTAATTCCCCATCCCATTAAAATATTTTTGGTCTAGCATTAACTCGTAGATTGGTTTTTCAAATATTTTTCTATGTGAATTATTAGATAAATTAGTTACAAATTCTTCCCATTCAGTTAACATACAAGGACCCCTATTGTCTGACCATGTATCACTTTCTTTCCATCTAGAGAACCTCCGAACATCAACCATACACAACCTACCACCCCAATCAGTATGAAAAATTAAATGGGCGTGTTTAGGTGTTGGTCCCTTTTCAATAAAAACCCAATTACCGGACATTCCCATACCCATTAAAACTTTTTTACTTTCATTGGTGGTTGTATCGGTAATTTTTACCATGAGTTCCTTACCCCTACTCGTAGATGATACTGTAAATCTTTTAAAATCAATTTCTATTTTTGGGTTCTTATTCTCATTGGATTTCTCTAAACCAATAAAAGTTTCAGTTTTATTTATATGGTTTATATATTCAGACATTATTTTTACTTCTGCTAATTCTGGCATACTTTTTTAATGAAAGATAGTAATAATTTTTAGAATTGACAATACTTACCTCTTCTTACTCTTATTTTTACCACATTTTTGACATGTTTCTTTTGGTACCTCTAACACTCCCTTTTTAGGTCTTTTACTAAAGAATTTAGCTAGAACACCTTTAGTTTGTATTCTAGTATTTTTAGACGTTAATTGTTTATACATAAAAAAGGTTAGTGCTACTAAAAGTGAGTAAGACTGTATTTTATTAAAGGTTTGTACCTCTAATAAATAAAAAATTGAAGTTAATAAAGAACTAACCAACCAAATAAATATAGATAGGGTAAATATGGATACACCAATAAAGGTTCTAAAACCTTTGGTTTTTTCTAAAAATTTTTTCATAATTTTAATATATTGAACAATAGTCGTAATGTAAAGTTATTTCTATAGTTTCCCAATCACTTTCACTGTCAATGTTTGGTATATAATGTATAGCTGTTGGGAAACAATTCCTCAAGTCCCACCTTTCATAATAACCTTCTTGGTTTTCATTTTTATTATATAACTTTACACACATATTTTTCTTATAACCAGATAAGTTGTGTAACCAATCTTCAATAAAATGTTTTAATTCTTCTATGGGTACATTCATACCATCTCTAAAAACAATTTGTATTGGTTGTGCCACATTCTTAATCGGTCTATCTTCTGGACCTAAAAAATGTGGTTGTATAGTATTTTGAACTATAGGCTTAGTGGAGTCTATTAAGAAAATACCCAAGGTATCACCCATAGGTAATTCTAGAAATTTTTTAGTTCTATTAGTTTTAACTTTATTATCATTAAAATCAATGAATTTCTTTAAATTTTTTTCTGGTTCCATATATTAAGAATATTATAAATTTTATTATAATCAATGATATTTATTATAAAATATATCTTATGATTTATAAATTTAAAGATTTAATTAAAGAATCTAACCTTGTCCTTGAAGGTAGAAAAGAAGATGCTAAGGGAAAATATGAGAGGGTACCTGAAGAAGTATTTGATATTTTTGTTGAAGCTGACCCATCTGGTAATCATAAGTACATTGATTGGTTAATGAAATCTTGGCAAAGAGATAAGTGTAAAAATGGTTGGGGTTGTAATAGGACAAATGAAGCTAGAAAACTGATGGAAGATATAACGTATTTCCATAGTAATACTCACAAATACGACCAATCAGACATAAACTCTTTTCCCACAATTTATGAATTAGGTCAACGAACAATAGACGCAAGAATTAAATTAACTAAAGGTGAATTAAAAAAACAATCTAAAAAATTATATGACACAGGTAGGTATTTAGTTGTTGAACCAGAATCTCACGGAGCTTCATGTTATTATGGAGCGGGTACACAGTGGTGTACTACGATGAAACATAATTCAGGTTATTTCAATCAATATTTTAGAAATAGTAGTTTATTTTATTTTATCAACAAAAAAACTGGTAAGAAAAGAGCTTTTTTAACTAGTTTACAAAAGCCAATGTTTGGTCCTTCTAGATATGCTAATAAGGATTGGATGTACGCTGGTGAATTAGAATATGATAATTATCCAGGTACAATCTATACTGAGACAGATAGAGAAGGTAGAAGTTTTGCTGGAATACCATTAGAAGCTAGAGAAGCTATGTTTAAGGCTCACAAAGAAAAAGCTATAAAGTGGGTTAAAGATTTACCAGATGATAATATAAACAAATTTAAACAAATGACCGCTATGGGTCTAGAGGGTATACCATCAATTAAAGTTGTTGGCGGTTGGAACACCGCGGCTGAAGGTCCTATACCAACCTCCGTTGAAATTGTTGAGGGTACATTTATTGTTGATAGTAATGATGGTTTTGGTAATGTTAAATATGTTAGTAATCTTACTCTTAATCCAAATGTAAGTAAAGTTAGTTCTATTGAATGGGTAAAGAGTACTATTAAAATCAATAGTAAAGTAGATTTAGGTTCTATAAAAGGAAGTGCGAGATACAACTCAGAAAATGGTATAGTGGAAAAACGGGATGGGTTCTTAACATCCGTTTCATTACATGGTGAATATCCATTAATCACTAATTGGGGTCTAATTAATCAATTAGATAATCTTAGGGTTACTAAAATTAGGAGAGGTTTTTTCACCATGATGAATCAAGTTGATGTGAATTCTTTAACATTAAATAGTTCTTCAGCTAAAGAAGCTTTAACTAAAGCTTTTAAGGGTGTTAATAATATAGAAATATCTAATTATTTTTATTAGAAAATAAAAAACCCCAACTTAATGGGGTTAATCTTAATTATCTTCTTTCTCAAAAGTTTTTATTAAATCCCTTATTTTTGCTGCGTCTTCATAGTTTTCATTCATGATAGATTTATTTAGTTTTTGATTTAATAACTTTAAAGTATCTAACTCTTTTGGTTCTTCATTAAATTTTGTGTTACCGTTAAATGGATTGTACATCCCACTTCTACTAAAAGAGGTGAATTGGTGTAAACCGTCTGGGGATGACCAATTTTTTTTATCCCACCCATCTTCTTCAAATGGGTTACCCCTAGGTATTATATTCTCTTGTATTTTCCTAAAAATGTCTTCTAACCTTTCATCATCCATTAAATTTTCATTCAGTGGTTTGTTGGGTTGGTAGGTATTTTTCATAAAATCTTCTAACCCAGATTGGTATGTTGTAAGAAATTTTAAAAACTCTCTCCTAAATTCTTCTTCGTTCATGTTGTTGAAATTTAAATCCATATATTAACTTTATTAATAAATATGGTTGAATTACTATTATTAGTAAACATTATGCATAAAAAAACCCACCGAAGTGGGTTTAGTGACCGAGGAAGGAGTCGAACCTTCACGAATTCTCATTCATACAATAGAATTAAAAACAGCTGGATTTCTTTCTATTATTTCTCATATTATAATTTGTTTCAACCAACGCGTTAGTAATCTTTTAGTTGTTATTATTATATTATACTTATATGTTTTTTCACCACCAAGGGGTGAGAGGAAAACATATAAACCAAGTTTTACCCTAGTTTCAGTTTTTCTTGTAAGCGTCTACCAATTCCGCCACACGGTCATATTTTCAAAGAACTATTCAGTATAGGAGGGAGGACTCGAACCTCCAAGGATTACTCCGTATCGCTAAAAAGAGATTTGTTTCATCCACAACCACAAGTGTTGCGTGTTTACCATCGTTCCGAAGAACTAATTTCACCACTCCCATATATAAGTTGTCATGTCTTTACCTTAACAACAATTCAAATATAAGAACTTTTTTTTAATTAAACAAATTTTTTTTTAAATTTCTTTAATTTTTATTTTTATATCGTGTGGAGCTGTTTCATCACCACCGAAATAAGGGTTTAAATAATATCTTTTATTATCACCATCACAATATCTTGATACGTGTCTAACTTCGGTATTCACCCTCAAAATATACACTGAGTCAGTAATATCTAATTCTAGATAGTTCACCTCGTTTAACTCTACAGTAGTTATTACACCAAAGTCAAAATTACCATTTAAATGTTTAAACCACAATATCTCTAAACTATCGTTTAACCATCTCCAACCAAACCTAATAGAGTTATCCATATGGTTAGTACCACAATCAGATACACCCCACAATTTATTCACATCCCATTGATTAGTTTGGTCCTCTGTGGTGTAAATAACTGAACTATCGAAAATACATTTTAGTTTAAACTTACTTTCTTTGGTGGTTCTATAAGAAAGTGTTGACCTATGGGTACCTTTTTTTATTTTAAAAATTCTATACCCATCACTATCTATTTTTTTACAAGAAAATAATAACAAAAAATAGTTTAGAAATATAAACAGTTTTTTCATTTTTTATGGTTTTTTAGGATATTATAATAATTTCTAATAACCTCTCCTAGTGATTTATCGTTTGGGTTTTCTTTAATTAATTTTACTAAAAATTCACTATCAAATCTAACACTATCTTTTGTGAATTTAAAATGACTTATGGGTGGGTTATAAACAGAATCTTTTGTTTGTCTTAATTCACTCATACTTCTTTCTTTTACTTCTAATTTATTTTTCATTTTTTATAGTTTTTAAATATTTTATCTATTTTTTCAGTTGATATTCCCCCATCTGATATTGGGGCATCTAACAAGATATGCATAGTTTGAAAAGCCAAACCGAATTGTTCTTCTTTTAACATATCTTCCATAAGTTTAAGTTTAGTTTCTTCTGGTAAACTTAAAAACCAATCTTTCTCCGCTGTTGTCATTATATAGTTTATTTTAAAATTTTAGGTCTATTCTTAAATATTCTGAACCCATTGGGTGGTTTAATATTTAGTTTTTCCGAATCATTATATTTAATCCAAAAATCAATCCAAAAGTTATGCCCCCCCTTTGTTGACGCAAACACAAATGATAAAGAAAGAAAATTAAATAAATCTTCGAAATATCTATCATTTAGAAATTCATGTTTTTTATTATCCGTCCACTCACTATTTTGTAAATGGAATTGATTCATATATCTGATTTTATCTTCCTCGGAAAACCATTTTATGTATTGTTCACCTCTCATAAAAACAAATATAATAAAAATTTATTTATTTTCCAACTACTTGGGAGATGTTTCTGAATAATCTTTCAGCTTCTTGGGGATTTTGATTACCTTTTACGAAGGTTTGTATTAGTTTTACAATCTTTTTTTCTTTGTCTCTGTTCAAATGTGTTTTATAATCTAAAACATCATAAATACCCATATAATTATAACCACCTATACTTACAGCGTCAGCTAATATTTCTTCCGCCCCTCTAACTTTGAAATCTTTAGCTCCTTTAACTTTTGCTAGTTCTGGTCTCCAACTAGTGAACGATTCTATATCCTTATCTACCAAATTTAGACCACCTTTCCCTGGTCTATAAACTTCACCATTATATTTATCCCATTGTTTTTTAAATTGTTCTACAACTTTAGGTATTTTTTTTTCACCTATTTTTGAACCTAGTTTTTTAATAAATTCTGAATCTGTAGTGTAATTTTTATAAAGGGTATCCCATTCAGATTTGTTTGGGACTACCACATCTAAATCCCCTATTGATAATTCGAAACCATTATCCATTTGGTTTAATACTTTGAGTAACATGGGGTTTTTAAATAGTCTAGCTGAACCAGCTATAAAATACTTACTTTTATCTTTTGGGTTGATTCCGAAAGCATCAAAGATTAAAACTTTTGATATTGATAATAAATTATTTAAATCAACTGAATCTACTTCTTGTATTAAAGATTCATCACATAAAATCTCATCTAACTTTTTCCAAGATTCAGACGTGACCACCTCTTCATATAATTCATAAAGTTTCATATTAATAAATATCTATTTTTCCTTAATAATTAAGTCGGTACTACCTTTAGTGTGTTGTGGTGTATAAGGACAATGTCTACAACCACCACCACAACAAAATTTACGTTTTTTTAAATACCTATCGGTTAATACTATACAACCATTTTCTAGATAATAATCCTTACCCTTCTCAAATTCAAAATCTCTTGCCATATCTAATTATTTATTCCCACATATTTTTTCCAGTCTTTATTTACGTTTTGTATTTTTTCAATAAAGTATAAGTAAGTTGGTCTGAAGGGTTTGTGTCTCATAGTCAATCCTACCTCTTCTAGTGTCTTATTATCTTTTTTAACATTACAACTACCACAACATGTTACTAAGTTCTCCCATGTATTGCCACCACCCTTAGATTTAGGTATTACATGGTCTAAAGTTAAATCTCTATTCGTTCCACAATAAATACATCTGTGGTCATCTCTTTTGAACACATTTTGTCTGGATAAATGTACTTTTTTAAAGGGTAAGAAAATATATCTTAGTAACCTTATAACAGTAGGTCTTTTAAATTTTCTCCTATCTGTTTGGATTGGTTTATTTTCTTCGTGTTCGACAATCTCAGCTTTACCTTTAAAGACTAACTTAAAACCCCTTTGTAATGTTGTTATATTAAGTGGAGTATAGTCCATGTTTAGTACTAAAATTCTCATGGGTGTTTTTTTAGATAAATATCTAATAGATTATAATAAATCCTCAGACCATATAGGTGTTTTTGGTCCATGGTAAGTACTAGACACATTATATTCGAAAAATTCTATAGCTTCTTCAAGACTCATCTCATCTCTTACACATAAAATCTCGATACACTTTTTTACTGAATATATTACCCTAGTTGAACTAACGTCTATACCTATCACGGCATCATCAAAGCCGTCAGCTATAATTAATTCTTCAGCTGGGTAATAATCTATAATACTTTCTAATAGGTTATTATTATTAAAATCAAAAGAACTTTCTCCAGAAAAGTCTAATGATTTCTTATTTGTTGGTATTTTAACTAAATCCATAGTGAACCGGGGAGGATTCGAACCTCCGGCCGTCTGCTTAGAAGGCAGATGCTCTATCCAGCTGAGCTACCGGTCCAAGTACATACACTAGGGTTTAGTGTACTAGATTTTAACGTTCTTTTCCTATTCAAAATACTCATTAGTGTCTTACCACATAAAAAAGTCAATCCTTAATGTGGGGGTAGGGGGACGACCCATCCATGTATCCACATACCTCACTCTTCCCGCACGTAGGCTTTTGGGGTAGATTTGAAGGTGACATCTACTAACACCGAAGGTACCCATTACCCCCTAAACTTAAGCCTATCTTCTTAAAGTGTTAATGGTTGACATTGCCTATATTTCGAGGTATGCTTACTTGCCCTTGACCCACTACTTAAGTTTTTAGTACTCGGAGAGGGAATCGAACCCTCACTCCCAAATGGGAATCAGATTTTAAGTCTGACGCGTCTACCTATTCCGCCACCCGAGCAGATAAAACACAAGATTCTTTTTTAAAGTTATATAGTTCCAGATATCATTGTATAACTCCTTGTGTTTATCTTAACAAATATAATAATAATATTTTAATATGACAAGGAATCTAAACATTTTTTATATAAAGATGTGTTTCCACTGTCCATATATTTTAAAATGTCTCTTTTTTCTTTTAAATAAACTTCAGCGAATTTTGGGTCGTTTCTAAGTATGTCCTCACTATTATCTAAAAGGTCAGCGTATTTTATTGTTTGTGCTCTAGGTGATACTTTACCTAACCTTATTGCTTCAAGTTCTTTCCTACCTTTCCTATTTGTACCAGGGTAATTATCTGTTGTGTAAACATCAGTTAATTCTTTAACTAATTTTACAACGTCTTGAGCTTCACTTAAATTTAATTCTTTTGTGTCAATTAATAGTGATATTAAATCTGACTCTGTTGTTGGTGTGTCTTCTAAAACATCGTGTAGTAAAGCCGCGTAAACCATAGTATCATCACCACCATATGTTTTAACTGTATTAGCGACCCTTATTGTGTGGGTAACATATGGGTCACCACTATACTTTCTTTTTTGAGTACCATGTAGTTCTGTGGCTAACTCCTCAATCTTTCTTAAACTGTTCCTCGTCATAGTCGAATAAATCTTTTTTTAGTTTTAATATTGTGTATACCATACTATAAATAATAGACATAAGGATTAATGTAGCGTAAAGAATATCATTTTCTATATAATCACTAACTGATATTGTATAAACAGATATGAAAAATAACTTTAAACCTAAACTACCCCAAACAAGACCGATACCCATTTTAGGTGTTATTCTATAGATTTTAACCATGGATATTGTTATAAAGATTAGGAATATTGCGGCAACAAAACCGTAGACCATTGTATCTAACATTTTATCTAATTTTAATCCCTGTAAACTGTCTCAGTCTTTTCTTTACCCTTATTTTCATCCACCTATTAACTACCTTGTCAATATTATCATAGCGGTCTTGGAGGTTTCCTATTTTCCTCTCAATTTTAACTATCTCAATGTCTGAATTTTCTTCCATAGTTTTATTAAATATACCTAACTTTGTAATTGTTTATTATTTTTTTAAATTAGTAACAAATATAATAATATTTATTATTATAAACAATAGTATGGCAACATTAATTAAAACAATAAAGAAAAAAATTACTTCATATGAAGAAGTTGAACTAACATTAGAACAGGCTAATTTTTATTCAGAGAATGAGACTAAGTTTTTTGAGAAGTATGGTGATTCATTAGAATGGGTTGAGGCTGGTGAAGAAAATGATGAAAGTGAATGGATAAATATTTTTACTAAAGGTAAAACCCCCTATTAAACAACTTTTATCTGTGGTCTAGATGACCAATACCCATCACCCCCATAATATATAAAAAGTTCTTCTCCAACAGATATATCTTTTTTTGCTTTAAAAACGAAAACATCTTCTAAGGTTTGGTGGTAGATATATTCAGTGTTTGGGTTTTTAGAGTGGTTATACATACAACCAAAACCAGATGAAAGTCTTTTTTGTTTCTTCAACATAGAACCTCTTTTATATTGGAAGCTATAGTCATCGGTTCCAGCTAAAGGTACTTTGTAGACCACACACTCTTCTAGTATTTCACCAGATTTGATTTCTTCCGAAGCGAAAACACCCCAACCTCTACCTTCGGATTTAGATATTTTTAACTTTGTTGGGTGTTTTAACATTTATATTGTTAGATTACTTTGTTTTAGTGAACCAATTTGATTCAACTAAGGTCTTATAAATTGAGTATGGTTGTAGTGTGATACCTATTGTAAAACCGTATGAAGCGATGAACCCCATAATAAACGGTAATAATGGCATCCCATAATTATATTCTTCTATAAGTAAAGGTGTGATATAAATTGATTGTATTATCCCTATTACGGTTAAAAGTATTTTTAATTTACCTCTTTTGTGTTCAGTTAATAACCATTTGAAATATGATGGTGTATTTTCTTTTTTCATAATTGTTTTTTTTTTGTGGAGGATATCGGAGTCGAACCGATGACCTTCTGCGTGCAAGGCAGACGCTCTAGCCAGCTGAGCTAATCCCCCATTTAGAGATTGTTATTTAGCGGACTGGACGAGACTCGAACTCGCGACCCCCTGCGTGACAGGCAGGTATTCTAACCAACTGAACTACCAGTCCTTTGTAGCCCCTAGGAGAATCGAACTCCTGTTTCCTGGATGAAAACCAGACGTCCTAACCACTAGACGAAGGGGCCATTTTATTAACATAAATATACGTTTTTATTTAATGAAGTCAATCAAAAAATTCTTTTTCATATATTTTAGCGTACCCCTTAACTGTATTAGGTATTAAATCGTATATGGGTCTATTATTTTCATCCACCATAAACCAAGCTTCACTTCTACCAATACCGTTTAATTGTTTCTCTATACCATAACCCCATTTAGTTGTTATAGCTGAAGTATAACCATTTTTTAAATCCTCTAACTTTGGTGTTAAATTAATTCTACCCCATCTTGGGTTCCAAATAACACCATACTCACCATCCTCATAATTATCTTCAGTGAACCATTCTGCTGGTCCTCTACCTGAATCACTTAACGGTAAACTACCGAAGTAATCCCACCATTCTTTACATCTACTTAAAAACATAATACTTGGGCCTCCAGCTGAAGAATATGGTTGGTTGTTACTAATATTAAAATTAGCGACCTTTAATGTTTTACAATCACTCAACATATCATCTAACATTTCTTTGGACCAATTAATACCAGAAGCCCAATCAAAATCATTTAAAGTTTCTTTAATTACTTTTTTAATTAGTCTATTTTCATAAATTGTTCGGGTTTCTTTTTTAGGGAAAACTTCATATAAATAATTCTCCCAATCATTAACACCATCATAAGCATCACCAAAATATTCAAGAGCAAAATATCTATTATCTTTTTTCCTCTTGTATATACGTCTATCTGTAAAACTACCACGCTCTAAATCGTAATTAGTGGTGTTCCAATCAATCTCTTCCCAATTTTCATGTAATCCACTTAAGTTATTCAGAAAAAGGACTAGACTTTCCACTTCACCTATTCTTCGGAAATTATTTTTATCTTGTATGGCATCCAATAATAATATATCTTCATCGGATGAGTAAAATTCTTCCTCAGTGAGGTTATATTTTTGGAGACATTCTTCTGTTGGTTCTATAATATCTAAATCTAATAAATCTTTACATATTTCCGCTGATTCCTCCCCAACCTCCATAAGAAAATCTATCAAACCTATTTTTAGTCTATTATTTTTTTTTGGGAGAGTACTTGAAACATCTTTAATCCAATCTAGTTCATTAGATTCACTCATATCACCACCACCAGATGAACCACCAGCATCACCTTGTACCCACATAGATTTAACTGGGTCTGGTTTCCAATCTGGGTCATCCGACCAAGATTTATCGTTTGTATTAGATTCATCATTTTTGTCGAACTCTTCATCTTTGTCTGACCAATTTAATGATTCCTCCAAATCATCAGTATCAAACATTCTATTAGAACGTAATTTTAATTTTATGATATCTATCATTTTAACAAAATAATCGTGTTCTGGTGAATTTTCTTTTACCTTGTAAACTTTATTAAAATTATTTATTAACTTAATTGATGTTGTTAATTGGTCTAGGTTTTGTGAAGAAAATAATGTCTTTTTTACTTTATCAAAAGCTTTCTTTTTACCTTCATTATCTGAGGGAATAAAAAAAGCATCCATTGATGCTGATTCTCTAATTTTATTTAAGTATTTTTCCTCCACTTTAAGTATTTTACTATAAATATTGTCGAAAATGGTTTAAACAAACTTATGGTCTTTAATTTCTGATTTAATTCCCATGACACCCTCAAATAAATTTTGGTAAGACCAAGAACCATCATCATAGACAGTGGGTTCTTCTAAACTTTGGAATTGAAAATCGTAGTAAAATAAATTTCCCACTGGTAACTCCTCCATAGGTTCTACTTCAGGTTCTACTTCAAGTAGTTCAGTGATACCCATACCTGTGAGTAGTGAGTCCCATTCTGTTTCCGCCACAACTTGTTCAGAAAATAATGCTATTAATTCAGCTTCTACATCGATATAAACACCATGTGAAAATGAGTGTCTAGGTATTAGTTTATTTGGGGTCATCTATTACTTCACCGTTGAAATCTAAATTTGTTATATTACCATTTTTATTTTTAATGGTTACCCCAAATTTAGTTGGTGCGGCAAAATAGTCAAGTTTATTATATTTTTTATAACTAGAGGTTCTTAACATAGTTTCTACTTTGTTTTTTACTTGTATAGTGTAAACTCTACCCTTATAATCCATAATTAAATCGATACCGAATAACATGTCGATGTAATCACCATGTCCACCTTCGTATAAAGTTTTCATACCAAAATTCTCTAAAACTTTCTTTACCTCATCTTCAGCATCTTCACCTATTTGTGATAAGTACTTGGTGTTTCTAATAAATTCTTTATACTCATCTAAAGAGAAATACCTATCTAAAACAGTTAATAGTTTAGGTTTAACACCAAGTAAGTATTTTTTTAATGATTCTTTATTTTTATTACAGATTTTATCAGCAACCCCACCCCTGATAAGTAGTTCTGTTAGTAACTCAGCTAAATCAGCGTAATTAGTGTTTAACTTATTAACAAAATGCCAATTACCGTTATCATCATAAAGGACACTTTTATCCACTAAATGTTTTAGATAATAATCATTACCATTTTTTTCAATTGACTCATAACCTTCTTTACCATATAGAATACGTAAAGGTTCTTGGTAATCGTCATTTAAGTTTTTTATTTCAGACATCAACCTAATCTTTTCACTTATAATTTTCTTTAGTCCTAAATCTTCATATAGGAATTTACCTAGAGTAATTAATGTACCACAAAGTCTTGTATGTTTTGGGTTTTTTGAAAAGTGTTCGCACTTTTCGTATTCATAAGGTGATGTATCTTGGAACAAACTTAATTGTTCTTCTTCTAATATTTCTTTTGTTGATTTTGCCATATTTTATAAATATATTTTAGAACCATTCTTTTTCTACCTCAAGTTGTATTAGTTGGTTTGTACAACTAGGGCAACTATATTTTGTATTGGTTCTTTTATCTTCTACCACACCGTTATCACAAGGACAACCTTTTAATTCGTAATCCTCTTTTTTAGGTGATGGTTGTTCGTTGTAATTACATAGTAAAGTTTTATCTATGATGTAAGCGTACCTATGTTTTTGTGTTCTAGGTAACCATACACCTGGAGCTTCATTCGTTTTTCCTCTAAAGTTCTTCTTAAAAGAACCATCACCCACATATAAAAAGAAATCACTCTTTTTGTTAGATAAACCAAAATAAGTAAAATTACAGACTTGGTAAATACTTCCACTATGTCTAGAGTTGTCAGCTAACGTTATTACAGCTCTAATATCTTCTTTTTTCAATAACTTAATACTATTACCTAATAAAAAAGATGTTGCGTTGGTACCATTTAATTCTGGTATAACACAAAGTCTACTTAATTCTAATACAGATTGGTCTTGGTTTGTTAAACTGAACCAACCTTTCATAGTTACAGCTCCTTGTGGGTTACTAAATGTTGTAACACCAATCAATTCACCGAAATCACCATTATCTTCCATGAAGAATAAACCATAAGCAAATTTAGAGAAAAATTTAGCATCAGCTAGATAATGGTACTCTTTAATAAAACTGTAAGCTTCAGCTTTATCTATTCTTTTAATCCTAAAAATGTTTTTAGCTTTTACCTCTCGGTTTTTAAAACTTTCTATTTTTATTTTATTAATATTCTCTCCCATCTTAATTTGATTTAAATATATAAAACAAATATAATAAAAAAAGATTAATAAAACAAATTTATTTTTTTAATCTATCTTTAACATTTTTTAGAGCTTTTTCCATTTTGTCGTACTGAGTAGAGTATTTATATTTTTCTTTGTCTTTCATTTTATCTAGTTCTAAAAAAACCTCTTCTTTAATACCTAAACTGGTTGCTTCATAGATGATATCTTCTGGGTTGTTACACATTTACTTAAATAATTTTTATTGTTGTAACACTGATACCTTTCATCGTATTCCCAAACACCACTTACCTTATCTTTGGGTACCATGTGACAATTATGTTTTTTGTTATATTTTTTTGAGTGTTCTATGAAGTTATTATTATTATTGTTTCTTATAACCCATGGACACTCTTTACAACTTTTTTTCATTAAATAAATATTATACTCTTTTGGAAATTCCCACTAATTGGTAATAATCTTTTTCACCATTTAAATACTGTTCACAAAGGGTTAACATGTTCCTAAACATAAAGGCCCCTTCGTTTCTTTTTTCATTAATAGCAAACAACTCAATTAGGGTTAATAACATCTCGATTGGTAACCCTGTTTCTGAATTTAACTTATCGAAACGTTGTGATAGTTTTGGTGTGTATCTTAGTTTGTAGTTGTTTCTTTCTTCTTGTGTTTCAAAAGGTTTTACTTCATCGTAGATGTTAATAAATTCTTTAACTAACTCTAAAGTTAACCCTTTGTCCTTTTCACCTTTAATCACTAAATCTATAATCCAATGGGTGTGTGATGGTGTTCTTAATCTAGTATTTTCTGATTTATACTTTACAACAAAATCTATATCTGGATGTTTACCTCTTGAACCTTGGTACATGGCTATGATACTACCGTTATCCATTTCAAATTGGTTGATTGGTTCAAGTCTAATATCTTGACCTCTCACTTTATAACTTAAATTCATACCCTAATTATAATATCAATTTTTGGAAAAGACAATAAAAAAAGGGATATTAATATTAATATCCCTTTAGTTTTTTGATATCGGAATGGTGTTCAGTATTTATTTTTCGTAACCACTGTGGATACGGTAGAGTGTTAATTCAGCCCCACTGAATGTCTTTATTTTACTTGAGACAAAACCAAGAGGTGTGTTTTATGACCTCAAGTGTAGGGTTATCCTACGTTTAAACTTGCCTATGGTCACCCCCTTTATAATTTTTGGGTAAAGGTGGGATAAAACCTCTGTTCTACTTTTCTATTTTTTAAGTTATAGGTTGCAGAATCCATTCGTTTTATATCTAAAAGTTTTGTGGTAACAGAATCGTTTGACTCTTTTATACGATAGTGATAACACCATCAAGGTTATCAAAGCCTTTTCTCTATGTTTAGTTTTAAAGATAATTGCTGCAATTATTCCTCAATACCACAATACTTTTATGTCAAAGAACTTAAATCGTTACCGATTCGTATCTTTCTGAATTAACAGTTTCATTCATAATGTTAATAGGTGTTAAACTATTAGGATTTGAAATCACTGACTTCATTATACTTGGGCTAAAACCACTAATTAAAGCGGTACCCATTTCATCAAACTTAGCTGGGAAGTTACCTCCACGACCATTAATATTCCAAAATATAATACCAGGTCTGGTATAACCAGCTTCAGTATACATCTCATCAATCATAGTCATAACACTAGGGTTTGATTCTTCACCTTTAACCGCTGTATTGAATTCCATATCCGATAAAATCAATACCTTAGTTGGCATTTCATTTTGTGGTATATTAAATTTAACAGCTTGGTTTAAGATGGTTTGAAAGGAGGCTTCGATGTTGGTACTAAACCCCCACTCAGCTCTACTTAATTGTACCATCCTATCTTTCAGTGAACCTAATAGTGTTTGGATTTGGGGTTTTGAGGAAAATGTCATAAACATATCTTTAAAAGCTCCCTCGTTTCTTTCTGAAATATATAAACCTAATGATATAGCTACGTCCATACAAGATAAATTTTCATTTTTACCTGCGGAACAACCCATAGAACCAGAAACATCCACCATAGGTAGGATTAGTTCATCTGAACCCTCCATCCAATTAGGTAAAGCTTTCCATTGTTCACTAGCTAAATCAGCGTCTCCATGAGACACATTTTTAGTTATATCATAAGGGTATAATGCACCAGCGTTAACTGTGGTTTTACCCTTTTTTAGGTTTTCTATAAATTCAGTGAATCTATCATAATCATTTCTACCAAAAGCTTTACTATATCTAGACATAGCCAAAGATGGTGATTTATGATATTCGATTTCCTCCCAGTTACCTGAACACATTTTTTGTTCAACTGTGTTTGATAATGAGACTATTAGTTTTCTCAACTCTTTTGGTGTGACTTTTAAATGTTTTCGCACTTTATTAAATACTAAACCTTTACGAGGCATCCATTTAGCTGTTAAACCGTTAGCTTCTTTTAAACCATGTACAAGAAGTGAGATAGCGTCATTTTCTAAATCAGTTCCGATTAGTCCGTGAACATCATCCCATCTTCCGTACTCTGGAATTAAGTCAAGGTTAGCTTTAACCGCTTCAGTATGGTTTTTTACTAGGTAAGATAACACATCCCTAAAGATTTGTCTTTCACCAGCTCCAAACCTTACATCTCTAGACCAGAATAAAATTCTCATCGCGGTTCTAGCATCTTCATTGAAAGCCTTAGAGAAGATAGATATTACTCTATCTTTACTCTTACCTCTCATCGCTCCGATGGAGAAAAACAGGTTAACACAATTATTTAATGATGATGAGTTTGTCGTCATACCATTAATAGTAGTTGTATTCTCTGTTTGTAAAGCTTCCATTAAATTTGACATAATTATTATTTTTTGTTTTTTAACGTTCATTAACTATAGTAAAGAAATTGTAGTTTGTCAATACGCGAAACTAAATTAATTTAAGAAATTTTATTTTTTAATGTTCCGTTACGTCATAATCGTGTTTAGGGTACGTATCTATATCCTTACAAATTTCTAAAATTTTATTATAAAGATAACCATTCTCTTTGTTAATCTGTAACATCTCTTCGTGTGAGCGAATCTTATCTGAGTAATCAAAACCATCATATAACCCATATAACATATTAGATACACCACCAAAAGGACTAACACCATCTACCCCAAATAGTTCTGTTGTTGCCTCCCCAATACTTCTTAGAGTTTCCTTACCCATACATTCATGTCTGTTAAAATATTTCATATTTTTTTTATTATTTATTAGGCCAATAATCATCTAACTTATTTATTGAATAACCTAATATTAAGAAAATTATAATTAAAATTACCTCATCCATTACTTCTTAGATTTTATTTTACATATTCTAATATATAAGTCGGTGTTAAAGTTCCCATTGTGGTTCCACCATCTCATCATATCACTTAATCTAATAGCTTTTTGTTTCATACAACAAATATAAAAGAAAAAAGTCTAATGGCAAAACGCTATTAGACTTTTTAATGTTTTTAGGTACAAATTTATTTTAATTTATTGTAATTGATTTACTTTTTGTTGTTGTTACTGAGTGGGGGATGTTTATCATTAATAAACCATTCTCCATCTTAGCTCCAACCTTCGATAAGTTAAATCTGTTCGCTACTTTATAACCAAAGTTAAAGGACCTTTTAGCGATACCATTATAATAATATTTATCTTCTTTATTATCTTCTTCTTCTGATTTGTTGTAGACTATTTTCAAAATACCCCTATCGATATTAATTTGAACTTCGTCTTTTTCTAAACCAACACAAGCAACTTCTAGATGAAGACCTTCATTGTTTTCATAAACGTCAACTGGATGTTTTAACTTGATTGATTCTAGTGGGTGAAACGGTGTTTCCGTATCGAAAAAATTTCTGACAAGAATGTCAAAAGGTGTGTGTAATTGTCTTGTTAGACTATTGTCTATTTCTCTAAATAATGTCATAATTCTAAAATTTATGTTTTTGTTATTTTATTAGTGGTTCCCATTTGGTGAACCTTTTTTGTACCTAAGTTACGTAAATAAGTATAACATATTTTATAAACTTGTAAACAATTATTTATTATTAACAATATATTCTAAAATTTTTTTATAGTGTTCGGTGTATTGGTGATTTTGACTTATTTCATCTATTAGTTTATTTATAACCTCATTCTCTGTTAAATCTTCAACTAAGAATACGATAATACCTAGATATCTATTGTCACCAAGATTTTCTTGTTGTAATATATAACAACCAAATTCTTTACTATAGTATATTTCTTCCATAATAGTTAAAATAAAAATACCCAATAGTAATAAATATCTATTGGGTATATCTAAATCGAACTAATTTATGGTTTTTTTATTCTGATATCTCTACTAATTCAATATCAAAAACCAAATTTTTACCAGCCAAAGGATGATTTGCGTCAATCATAGCTGTTTTTTCTTTAACCTCAGAAACAACAACGTTCATTGGTCCCTGTTCTGTTTGTGCTTGTAATAAAGCACCTTTAACAACACCTTCTGGTAGTTTATCCAATGTAATTTCATTAATTAAACTGTCATTTCTTTGACCATAACCTTCTTCTGGTGTGATTTTAAGTGTTTTAGATTCACCAACTGTTAATCCGACAACACCATTTTCGAAACCAGGTATCATCATACCTTCACCAACTTTAAAAGAGATTGGTTCTCTCTCTTTGGATGTATCAAAAACTTTGTCATCTTCAAATTTACCAGTATAATGTACTTTTACTGTATTTCCTTCTTTAACCATTTTATTTATTTTTTTATTTAAGTTATTGGGTAATCTTAATTATTTTTTATCCTTTTGTAAAGCTTGTTCTCTATCTTGTTGTAATAAAGATGCTATTCTATAAAGTTTTTTCTTCCATTTTTTAGCTTTTTTATGAAACCTTTTTTCAAAAAACTTAAAAAATATTAAAGGTGTTTGTTTAACTGATTTTGGTAAGTCGTCCATGGTGATATCAAGACCTAATTGTTTCATACCTTTATTACCTATCATTAAACTGTCTGACCACAACTTCATTAGTGATTTTAAAGCTTCTTCCTCACTTTTAATGTTAACACCTTTTGTTGTTAATTCAGTCTTTTTAAATATATCTTCAAGCATCTCAAATGGGTTATCAGTTGAGTTTGGTAACTTAAATCCTTTTATAAAACTTTCCGCATCAAACTTTTCCAATCTCTCCATTTGATTCCATACACTAGTTTTTTTAACTTCTTTAAGAAAATCTTCAGTAGATTCTATATCTTTATCTTCTAGTTGATAATAAATTTGGCTTACTCTAGCGTTAACTTCAAAAGATAGGTGTAAATAAACTAAATTTAAAAAATAATTCCACCAATCTATTTGTAACTCACTTACAAGTGGTATTTGTAGTATAGAGTTTAAGGCCATTTCTTTACCGAAATGAGAAGGGTTACCTTTTTCTAATTGTTTTGTTTGTTGAAATACGTGTAATAATTCGTGTGCTATAGTGGATTTTATTTCTTTTTCGAAATTATTTAAAGGGTCTTCTTTATCTACCATAGTTTCAAGATTTAACTTTACGTTTGGGTAAACCTTATTTTTACCTAACTTACTAAACTGTTGATTTGATTCACTACCTATAGAAGCTTGTGTTCTACCCCCAAGTGATTCTAAATTGTATAATTCTTCTGGTACACCAATAATAGTGTATTTTATATCAGGTCTCCATAAAGGTAAATTTTTAAACATTTCTGAATTTAAAAATTCTTTCATATTACTAAAACCATTTAAAGTTACCATTTCTTCCATAACTTCTTTACCTGGTATTTCTAAATCTAACATCCTTAAAGCCGTATCATTAACCATCTCACCTTCTGAATTATTATAAGTTACAGGACCTTCGTCATGCCAATTATCTTGTTTCTCTAAATTATTAATAATTACTTTCGTAAAAGACTTTATCCATGGGTTTAATACCTTGGGTACGCCCATAACTTCCTTTAATAACTCTTTCTTTTTCATATTATATAAATATGATTTAAACCTTAAAGTTTGGTTGTGATTTTAACTCTTTTAATTTGGTTTCTTCTTCTTGGGTTAACTTCTTGGGTACTTGTGGTTTTAATTTGACATACATATCACCAATAATGTTTGTTTGTTCATCATAAAAACCCTTCCCTTTTAATCTGAATGTTTTATCTAAATCTGATAACTTGGGTATTTTTATTTTAACTAAACCCGATAGAGTTTCAAATTCTCTTTCTGAACCTAATAATATATCTATTATTGGAACATCTAATTCACGTTTTAAATTTAAACCATCCATTTTGAATGTTGGGTGTGGTTTAACCTCTATATAAAAATAAACATCTCCGTAAGTACCTTTATTGAAATCACCTATGTTTGGGTATCTTATGACTGTACCTTCTGTTACACCTTTAGGTATCTTAATACTAACCTTTTTATTTGTCATAATAGAACCTTCACCCTTACAAGTATAACAAGTTGTTTTATATATACTACCTGTTCCTTCACAATTATTACAAACAAACATAAATTGACCTTGTTGTATGTGACCTCTACCCCCACATTGATTACATGTTTGTGGGTTATGACCACCCTCCCCATTACATTTAAAACAGGACTCTTTAGCTTTATATTGAACCTCTTTTATTGAACCATTGAATATATCTTCTAAACTGGTTGTTATTTTAATCTTTAAAGGTCTAGTATTTCTACCAAATGGGTTGCCCCCAAAACCACCAAATGGGTTACCACCCATGTTTGGTTCTTGTTTGGGTTTTTGTTTCCCTGTTAATATAGCATAAGCTTCTGATATATTTTTAAACTTTGTTTCAGCATCTTTATTATTGGGGTTTAGGTCTGGATGGTATTTTTTTGATAGTTTCCTATAGGCCTTTTTAACCTCTTCATCACTAGCGTTACCATTTAACCCTAAAATATTGTAATAATCTTTCATAACTTAATTATAATAGTGTGGACATTTATTGTAAATGTATGTATATATTAAAAAATAAACAATGTATCAAATAATATTAATAGAAAATAATAAAAAAGTTAAAACCCTGTATACGTACACTAGGGAACATGACGCTTTATATAGATTCACTAATATAAATAATAAAAAAGTTCATTTTCAAAAAAAATGTGTTTATAAAGATAAAGTTTTAACTGAAGTAGATTATCATGTATTACTTCTCAAAAAGAGGTCTGTGGGTGATAAAAGTATTATTGTTAGGGATAACTATGGTAAACTACTAGAAGAGTTTATGGAGGACCCTGATTGGGTTGTATTGGGTCGTTCTGATTATAAAGTAGAGGAACATTTTAGTGTTAGTGGTGCTAATAGAAAATTAAACGCTATGGAGATAATTAAACATGTCCTAATTACTAAGATATCAAATAAAAACACCAAACAAATATTAATCTTAAACAATAAAGTTATCATTGAAGGTGAAAATCTACACTTAATCACATGTAAAAATAAAGACGAAGCTGTTAGATTTTATAATAAAGTTAGAACACATTGTTTTGATAATAAAATTAATGATGTTGTTTTTTTTGGTGCAATAGATAAGCCTTATAAAAAGGAATGGTATAAAAAAATACACGAAAAGACTGGTGTCGGTTATAATAGATTGTACCGTAGTAGTAGTCGTTAATTAGAATTAAACCCTTTCTTAGTCATATATAAGGCTATAGCTTTTGTCATTTGTCCATCGTTTAAGGTTGGATTTCCACTCACCATCCAGTTATCTACAGCTATCTTTGTTATTTCAGTTAGTAAGTCCTCAGAGAATCCTTTGGACATTAATTCTTGGCCTACTCGTTCTACATATTCAAGTAAATCTTCCATTTTGGGTGTTTACCTATAAATATGTTTTAGTCTGTGATTAACTTAAAATTTTTCTTAGAAATGTGTTTCGGTGGTGTGGGGTTGTTCCGTTAGAGAGTATACTATCTATATGGTATTTAGAACCATAACCTTTATTACTATCCCATTTATAATGTGGGTAATTATTATGTATTTCTGACATGTATTTATCCCTAATAACCTTAGCTACTATCGAAGCTGCAGCAATTGGTAGGAACTTATTATCACCTTTAATTACACATGTATGGGGTATTTGTTTGTAATTCTCAAAAGTATTACCGTCAACTAATAAGTGTTCGGGTATTACCCCTAAACCATTAACAGCTTTATGCATAGCTAAATGTGTTGCGTTTTGAATGTTGATATCGTCTATTTCTTTTGGTGTTACATAACCAAACGACCAATATAGAGCGTTTTCTTTTATCTCATCAAAAGCTAATAATCTTTTTTTTTCAGATAATTTTTTAGAATCTTTAATGATTTCTGAAGTGAAATTTTTTGGGAGTATGACTGCTGACGCATAAACTGGTCCAGCTAAACAACCTCTACCAACCTCATCAATACCACAGATTAGATTTAAATTTTCTAACTGTTTTGGGTGGTTTTCTATAATATTAGTCATTAGATTTGAATTTGAAGTTTATACCAAAAATATTTACATCAAAATCTTGACCTAGGTTTTCGTAATTAAATTCTTTTTTTTCGTTTTTTATTTCTTTATGTAGATTACCAATATCCTTTTTGTTTAAATCGTATATAATCTCTTTTGGTAATTTAAATTTACCAGACTTAACCTCATCCATGTTGACCATTGAATACGCGAAATCTATAAAGTTTTTTAGTTCCATCCGAATATTTTTTTAATCTTACCTATTAGGGTTGTTTTTTTAAATACTGTATTAGGTTCTTTCTTAATTTTATCACCTAAACCGTTTTTAATATCATCAATGAATTTATTTTTCTTCATTTCAGTGACCATTTCTTCTTGTATTATTTTTCTTTTTTCTTGTTCTATAACCCAATCTTTCCTATCCATTTTAATTAATTAAAAGCTCTCTCCATCATTTCTTGGGTTGTGTGTATAAACCAAGTTGTTGCTGAAGCTAATACCCCATCAAATAATACTGAACTGTATTTAGCTTCTATGGTAAATAGATTGAATAAATCTATTCCCTCTAAACCATAATTTAATGTAGGTGAAAAATACACTACGGAGAGTAAAAACCCTACCCATGTTGGGAAACACATCATACAAGAAAATAAATCACCTAGAAAACCTGGGTTTATTCTTTTAAAGAACTCTCTTAGTTTTTCAAATATGGAACCATAGACTACTATGTTAGAAAATCCATAAGCTATTAATATAAAAAGTATTGTATTCATAATTTATTTGTTTTATTTAACATTACTAAAAAAACGTATAATAATAAAGTTTAAAGCAAAAAAAAAGAGGTTTTTAAAAACCCCAATTTTTTTAAGAATTTTCTTTAATGTTTAGTATATCTAATAATTTTTTAGATTCTAACTCCTCTTTAAAGGTTTTTTGGGTTACCTCTATAGCTTCGTATTCTGATATAATTTCCATATCTACAGCTTTTGACATCCATTCATCCCATTTTTGGGTTGCTTTAACTGAATTTACAGCTGAAAATCTTTTTTCACCAAATGTATCACCATTTTTAGTTATAGTGATTGAACCGATGAATTCTTCCATTGTTTCAGCGACATTATTATCTAACTCTTCATATAGTTTTTTCATAAAATCTTCATCTAATGTTAGTTTATATTTAAAAGTGTAAAAAGTTAAATTGTTAAGTGCTTTAATCCTTTTAGGAAGATTGACTTTCTGTTGATAATTCTTTGGTAGACCCATTGTGTTTTTGTTTTTCTTTTTTATTATTAGAACCCAATTTTAGTGAATTCTCTTCAGTGGTAAACTTAAGTTTATTAAGTTCATCTAAGTCCTTATTCTCAAAAACTCTTTTTAATTCTTCAACTTTTGACCTTAATAATCTTTCTTTTTCTTCAATCTCTAGATTACGGTTAATCACATCATTTTCAATATAATCTAATATATCATCAAATGATTTTGTTTCAGAATAAAACATACTATACATTGTATTAGTATTATCGTTTCTCTTTTGTTGAACTTCTATTGTGTTGTTTTCTTGCACAATCCAAGTACTTCTTAGATTGACTTCCACCACCCTATATTTTTCAGCTAATTTTAACCCCTTAAAATAAGGTTTTAATTTATCCAATCTATTTTGTATAGTTGTCATAGTATAATTCCTGTAAATACTGTTGTTATTATATAAGAGATTGAAATTCCCAGTAAGAATTTTTCTGTTGTGTTTAGAATGTATCTACTGGGAACCTCTTCTCTTAGTCTTCTAATCATATTAAAAGTGTGATTAAGACAATTCAAGATACACATCAAGAATATCATTAAAAACACTTTATTGAATATAAATTCCGACATATTACGCTACCATTTCTCTTTTACTGTTACTAATTTCGTCCCTAGTATCTTTAGCTAGGTTTCTAATTTCTTGTAAAGCTTTTCTAGCTCTAGTTGCTGCAGCTTTATTACCTTTTTCTGTAAATTTTACGTAGTCTTCTTTAAACGACTCTAATAATCTTTCAAATTCAGTTACTTTGTTCATCTTTTTTTGTTTTTGTTGTACCTTCTTGAGGTATTATTATATTATTGCTAATAAAATCTTCCCAATAACTTAAGCTTAGGGAAGAATCTTTTAATTTTTCTAACTCAACCATGAGTTTAGAAATTTTTTCTTCTGGATTTATGCTATCATCCATTAAAATATGTTCTAGATTACATTCAGATTTTAACTTTCTGTTAATAATCTCAGCTCTAACTAATTCTAATGTTTTTATATTCATAAAACTTTTTAAATAAGAATATGTATTTTTTCACAAAAATAAAGGTTTTATAGATTAATTTACCATAAAACTTCTATTAAAAATCTTGTATAACTCTAATAAGCTCTCGTATTCGGACATTGTTTTAACTTTACTAAAGGAAAATAAGTCGGTCCAAAAGGATTTTAACTTGTTTGACTTTCTAGTTGTTTTAATTTTTTCTTCATAAAAAGACTCTTGAAAGAAAGTTATGAAGTAGTTATAGAGTTCGGTGACGGTAATAAAATAAATACCCTCTTTCTTAAAACCATCAATAACTTTTTCCCAACACCACTTAAAGTGTTTATCTCTATCTTCTTTGGTTGTAATTTCATCACCTAAATAAGTTGTTATAACTAATTCATTAAGTGAGTATACGAAATCGTAAAATAATTCTATCCTCTCTTTAGTGATATTATTTATCCTATACAGTAAGTGTAAGTCATCCCTTTCCATCTTCTTCGAAATATACTCTATAAAATCTTTTGCTTTGTCTAGCCTTTTCATATTCTAATCATAAGTTCATAAGACAAATACTCAATAGTTTCTATAGGTTTTTTAGTAATTCTACTAATTCAGCTTGTGGAAAACAATCAAACTTGTCTTTTCTAACGTTAGTATGTGTCCACAAACCTTTTATTTTTCCGTAGTAAGCGTCACTATTAAATTCAAAAGCATCTTTTGGATGTACCCCATCTTTTAATAATTGTGGTAACCCAGCTGATATATCAATACTAGGGTATACTCTTTGTATATGTTTAATAAGAAGACCTAAACTTTCGATTTGTTCTGGTGTATAAGCGTGCCAATATTGGTAACCTTTAAACTTATAACCTAAATCACAAACCATACTTGCTGGAACTTCTCCATTAACATAATTGTAATACTTACCATCTTTTTTGGTTACATAACCAAAATTATTAATTTCTACCGCTGAAGAGTATTTAGACATGTTGAAATTTCCAACTTTACCTAAATGCCATCCAATGTAGTTGTTTGGGAAACACTCTACCACTTGCCCATTGTATTTGTCGTCACCATACTTTCCAATCTTAACACTTGTCCCACCAATACAGTATTGTGTTGCCACACGTCCTCTTTTGTCTCTGTTCCAATTGTTTATTGTGTTATATGGGTTGTTCCAACCAGCAGTGTGATGTATAAAGAAATTTAATGGTTCTAGTTGACCATAATCTTTTACATACTCATCTGAGTCTAAATAGGCTCTATCAATCTGAAGACCGTCTTCAGTTGTATAGTCACCTAAATAATTTAATTTATTATCTGTATCACCAGAATCATCAAAACCATTTCTATCTGTATCAATATCTAAAAATAATTTAAGTAAAGTTTTTTTACCTACAATACCATCAGCCACCAATCCATTCTTTGTTTGAAATTCCTTAACAGATTTTTCTGTACCAGGACCAAATACACCATCAGCTAAAATACCTAAAGCTTCTTGAATTTCTTTTACATCCTGACCTGTATCACCTTTTTTTATTGTCATAATATATGTTTACATATAAATATGTAGGCAAAAAAATAAGGTCAGAAGACCTTAAATTATTTTTATTAAATTAGTTTTTAATAACCAAGGTATGGGTCAAGATTGAACTCTTCAGCTAAGTCGTGTCTCATTTCTACTGATACGTCTATAATACCCTCATCTAAGAAATACATTAAAGCAGAAACCTCTTCTTCTAACTCATCATCTTCTTGGATGTCATCACTATTTTCAGTTGCCCATTCTTGAATTTCGTCTGACAAGTCATATAATGATTTAACACTTTCTATACTGTTAACTTTATCATATGCCTCACTTATGATTTCTTGTATCTTTTGATTTGTTGTTTCATCACGAATAGTAAAATCGACAAGTTTTTCAATCTTATTTCTAAACTGATGTAATTCTTCAAATACGGTAGGTTCACCGTTTTCATCATAAATCTCTCTAGTATCTTCTTCCTCTTCTTTAACAATTCTTCTAACTATTTTCTCTAGTTCTTTTTCGGTTAATTTTACAACTTTACTCATTTCTTTTTTAATTCGTTTGGTTGGAATGCGTATTCATCCTTTCCTTCAGACATGTCTGTTATTTCTTTTTCGGAACCAACTTTTATACTTGGTCTTTCTCTTTTTAATAGTTCTTCGACTTGTGGGGTTAAAGTAATTTCAAAATCAACAGGTCCATACTCAAGTACTTCTAATAGATTATTAGCTTCCTTCAATAACTCACCCTCAAAATCGTTGCTATCTACCCAATATTCAAGTTCTCGAGTCAAATCATAGTACTCCGTTAGTGTTGAATCTAACTGACCGTTCATCATAGCTGTATGTAAGTAATCTATATCTAATCCTTCTATTTCATCTAATATCAATCTTTTTAGCTCCTCGAATTGTGCTACCAGTTCATTTACTTCTTTTGTTTCACCAGTAAATAAATCTAATTGGTCTGGGTCTTGAGTTTTTTCTCCGTCCTCTTCTTTTAAAAGACTTTTCTTATAGTTTAACTCAGTTTCGGTTAACCTTGGAGATTCTAGTCTCTCCATCATTAATTTTATTTCTTTTAAGTTTTTCATTTTAATTACACATTTTTCTACAAACTGCACCTAAATCAGAATCATTAGGGTTATCTTTAACCAAGTCTTTTAGTTCTTGTGAAGCTTTTTTGTCTTGTTTAACCATATGTCTAACTTGTTCACCAAACTCAGAGTCATTGGACAATTTTTTAGCTACTTTACTAATAGTCCCCATATTCGCTAAACCACTTCCATAAAACATAGATTTAAATGGTACTGATTTATCACCCATATCTTCATTTAAAGTTTCTTTACCTCTAACCTTATTCATCATTTTAAAGAAAACATCGTCACTACCTTCAGCTATGTTTTTCTTTGTTGATATTGGGTTAGATGCTTTGTATTCCCAAAGATGTTTCATTTTACTAATACTCTCAGTAACAATGTTGGTGTTTTTTTCATGAGTTATAATAGCTTCACCATCTTCAGAACCTTCCCAAACTAATCTATAAGAATTATCACCATCAGTTACAGAGAATACGGTTTCATTAACTCTAACTCTATAAGGTAGTCTATCTACTAAACTAATAACCTGTTCTTTATTTTTAATCGTACCTTTTACTTTGAAGATATTTTTTTCTTCTATATCAGAATAACCTTCACTTTGAACGGCTTTTTCGGTTGTTCTAACTTTAGGTGTGTAGTGATATTCATTTGGTTCACTATATTTGTGTTTTAAATATTTCTCACTATATTTTTTTAATTTTTCGTATGTTGCGTCACCATCATTTAAATCGTCCATTCTATCTTCCAATTTTTTATGAACTTCGGTTCCGTCATTATCATACTTTAAAGCTTGCATTCCAGTACCTAAAGCTTCTGTTGAGTAAACATCCTCTGGTTCTAACTCATCATCTTCTCTTGTTACCATAGGTGGTTCGAAAGCTTCATCTAAATCTTCTTTCTCAGATTCTTCATCTTTTTCATCTTCTTCCTCGTCCTTTTCTAAATCCTCCAACTCTTTTTTGATATTATGGATTGCGTCTTTGTGGTGGTCTAGTTGGTCTTTTAAATCTTCATTGGATAATTCATCACTATCTTCCTTATCTTCTTTATCATCTAAATCTTCATGGTCTTCCTTATCTTCTTCTTCATCCTCACGAATAACAGATTCACCTATTTGTGTAGGGTCTGATTCACTAGTTTCTTGGAAGTCTTTCATTTTTTTAGCTAGATTAGTGAAGTATTCATCTTCATCTTTTTTATCTTCTTTATGTACTTTATTTAATGCTGGTTGAACTGAAGGTTCACCTAATTTAACACCATCTTTAACGTCCATATCTTTAACTGTTTCTAATGAACCAAATTGTGCCGCTTCTTCAGCATCTAAATTATCACTTTTTCCTCTAACACCAAAAGCCACAGTCATATCTTCGAAACCTTTAGTTTCATATAACTTATTCATTTTATCTTCTAGTATTTTTTTAATATTTTTCTCCATAATATTCTTTTTCATATAAATATCTTTGTTATAACAAAAATTAATTACTTCCTGTATTATTCTTTCTAGGTTCCATTTTTTCATAAAAACCTTCTTTACTACCTTGCCACCATATCGGTAGTTTATGTTTTTTATTATACTCCATTTGTTCTGGGGTGACACCTTTTAGTTTTGCTTTAATTTTGTCTAATATACTTTCTTCAGATAAACCAGTTTTCTTTGCTATGTTTTTAACGTTTTCAAAAACAGTATCACTTAACTCAAGTGGGTTATCTACTGCTCCTTGACTACACCATGGTTTATTATTGTATTTAGTACATTTGTCTTTTATTTTAACAAACTTACCACCTTTAACCCATTTTATCTTATTAATTTCATTGAACAAGGTATTACCACCTAATTTTTTCCAAACTATATAAGTTTTACCGTTTAAACTAGCTATTAAAGGTTCTTCTGTTTTAGCTAACTCCATATAACCTTGTAAAATTTTAGGTTTATGTTTCATTAAGTTCCTAACAAAATCTTCATTAGAATCGGTAGAATAAGTATCTTTTTTAACGTATTTTACATTCTGTAAACCTGAATGAGTTAGTATGTCTCTAAGTTCTGTTGATGTTAAACCTGGAAATGGACTATCTTTAACTTCGTTCTCTTCACTTAAAATTCCATCACCCCCTACTTTTTGTACTATCTTACCACCTTTATATAAACTTTTCTTGGATGGTAGGTGTTTACCTTTTTTAGCCCACATAAATGGTGTTACTGGAAAACCACCACCGAAAACTGAACTAAAGGTTGTTGCTTCCTCTAAATCTTCTTCTTCAACTTTCTTTTTATTAGCTTTTTTCTTTTTACCTTCACTCACCATATCTTCACCATCCAACATATCAAATACGTCTTGAGCATAACCAGGGTCTGTTAAATCTGATTGTATTTGAGTCATTTTTTTCTTATCATGTCTACTGATTAATATATTAATTAGGTGTTTGTATAATTTACCTATTGCCCAATCACTAGCATCTAATCTTTTATTATTTACCTTTAAAATACAATAATAGTCACCCCAACTGGACCCACATTGTACAGATATTTCAGCATCCCTTTTTATACCAGGTAGTGTAAATCTTATCTGTTGACCTTTAAGTGGTTCCGAATCGGGAACTGCATGCCTTCTACCATAACCATCGTCAATACGGAGGTCTGTAGGTAAACTCTCCTTTACTCTTTTTAAAATACTTAAAGCTAATTTATCTTCTTTGGACTTAAATAACCAGCTTTCGTTAATTTTGTCAGTTTCCTTATCAGTTAAAGTTAAATCACTATCACTCCAATCAATATCTAATTTAGCCATTATGTCAGCTATCTCACCACCAGGCCACAATATTTCGTCTTTTCTATCCCAACCTTTCTTACCTACCCATGCTGAACCATCCATAGCACCAGGTTTATCCCTCAACTTTTGTGAGTTAGATGTTGTTATCTCTGATAAAATATCACTAGCTTTAATTATTTTTGATTCGGTCTTTTTTGATAAACTATATATTTTACCTAATGGGTTTTTCATTGTACCTTTTGAAACCACATTAGACCCAACCTGTTTAGCAAAACCTTTTCTAACCACATCTTTCTTATTACCTAAAGGTTGTACGAAAGCTCCTGCCGCTCCAGCTGTTGTAGTTTCTTCTAATTCCTCATCTTTTAATTCTTCAGACTCAAACTTAATTTTACTCCCACCTTTAACAGATTTCTTGAAATTCTTTGTAACGTTTTTACCGGCTTGGGTTGCCTTACCACCCCTAAGTGTTGCTTTAAAATTTTTAGATTCAAAAACATCGAAATCTATTTGTTCCTCATTCGAGGGTAATAATTCGTAGTTGTCTTCGTTGGGTATAACACCTAATAATCTACCATCATCCCATCTAACATGTAAAGTACCTAAATCATCTATTTTTTCTATGGTACCTTCTAATCCTTCATCTACTGGTCTTTCATCATCCATATGTATCATACGAACTCTCATACCTTCTCTCGCCATTGGGTCAACGTTTCTCATAGTACTATATATTATCTAATTTGTTAGACCAAAAACTCCTTCTTTGCCACATAGTCTTATAAAACTGTACTAATACCTTTTCTGATATTTTAGCAACTTCTTTTTGTGTGGGTTTGTCGGATTTTAATTGTTTCTTAACTAGTGTTTCTATTTTGGTTTTAATGTCAGATGTTTTTAACATATCCTCAAACTCTTTTCTAGCTAATTTTTTAATTTCAGCTTTATCATCTCTAGTTAACTCTTCTTTTATAATTCTTTTTAAACGCATTGTTTTGGTTCTTTATTATAAATATCGTTTATAAACAAAAAAATCGAGTAATTAATTACTCGATTATTTTAATATACCAAAATAAGGAATTATGATATTAGGTATATTTAACTTTGAAACACAAGATATTTAATAAACAATTACTTGTTACGTCTTCTTTCAGAAATTCTTTGTTTTCTATTTTTTTTAGATTCTACTAGTCTTTCCTCTTTTTTTACTCTATTTACGATATTTTCTAATAAAGTAACAAATTCTTCTTCAGTGTATCTTAATACTTTTTTGGCCATGGTTAAGTGTTTTTTTGAAATAATTATTTATTAATAAATATATAGTAATATCTAAAAAGTTTTTATAATCTAAATTTACTCATATAATATCTTTTTCTACCCTCTCTACCAGATATTTTAGACATTAATTCTTGGGATTGGGGTATTTTTATGTTTTGACCTTGTAACTCATTTGTTAGGGTTATTAATAATTCTAAAAATTCTGCTGTTAACTGCCTAACATAAGTCATACGACCTAAATCATCATCGACAACATCCGTTAAACCTTCTAATCTATCAGTTAAATCAGCGACATCACTTTCCACATCATTAACTTCCATTAGATAACCTAAAGAGTCTTTCAAATCTAAATTAGTAAATATTAATTTCTCACTCATGTCTATATAAATATATGGCTACTTTATGATAATATTCCTTTCCAATAAATATGTTAATGTTTTACCTATTAATTCAGTGATATTTTCATATTCATCTTCTTTAATTAAATGACCTTCCACCTCTACTTGTGGTACGAATTCAGAACCTCCCCTATTTTCTAATTCTTCCCATAAATCATCAGAACCAGACATTTCTACGTTTTCAAAAACTAAACCTATCCTTTCAACCTTTTGTTTTAATTCGTTACAAGCCGGACAATCACTTAGGGAATAAATTTTAACAATTTTATGGTTGTTGTCCTGTATTTCTTTCAATAATCTATTTACTTGTAAATTATTTTTCATAACTATTTTTTCTTTAATCTACCGAATTTATAGTAATAACTAAACCCTATTTCTTTATTTGTTGTCCCATTTAATATTAAACTATGATTTCTCCAATTTAATCCGGCCCCAATAGATACCCCATTGGTTCCGTTTTGGTCAAAACTATTTATGTAACCACCACCTATTAAAAAACCGAACTGACTTTGTTTTGGTGAGTTATCGAATTCCTCTGGTGGTAATGAATTAACTTTAATCGAATCAACTAATAACCAATCTGGACCTATTAGTCTAGAATTCCATAAACCCCTTTCAGTTTCGGTTAATACTATATCTAAAGGTAATTTACCAAAACTCCATTCACCTTCAAATGTTTCTGTTTGTGTGAAAACACTTCCATCCCAGTTAATAAATGCTTCATCGGAATTTGGGTATTTTAGGTTTAAATCAAATACGGTGGAATCCTCTTCATTCACTACTACTTGTCCTTGGGTTAGTTCTGATTTTAAAGAAACGATAGCGTTACTAACCATTAACAATTTTTCATTTTGTTTTTTGATTAATTTTTGTAATTCTTGATTTTCGTCTTTAACTTGTTGGTTTAATTCTTTTTCTGTCTTAAAATAATCTACTAATTTAGCATACTGACCTTCATCTTCCATTTTTGTTTGGTCCATGTTGACTATTATTTGATTACCTTTTTTAATCTCTTCGTATAATCTATTTTGTTGTACTCTAGTATACCAACCACCAAATAGAATAAATAAAATTAAAATTATAATTGTTGTATATAAAACTTTATCTTTTGTTTTCATTAAAATCCACCTTCTTCTGTTTCTTCACCTCCGAAACCTTCTTCCTCAACACCTTCTTCTTCACCAAAATTGTTCGTTTCTTCAGTGTTATCTTCTGATGAACCACCAGTTAATCTACTCCCCCACTCATCAGCCCAAACATCATAATAACCTCTTAGTTTTTGTAATACTTCTAAGACTTCGTCACGTAACTGAATTAGTTCTGTCGTATAAACATAACAACCAACAGTATCGTCTAGGGAAAAAGTCCAATCTATTTTTTCTCTAATTAAATGACCTGACCACTCAACATTTTCTTTATGTACTTTGATTGGGTTAAATTTAACTAACTTCGATACTATGTCCTTAAATTTATTCTCTTCGTCTCTTTGTTCTTGTGGGTCTAAAGTTTGTATATCCTCCTCAAATAGTAATTGTAAAGGTTCGGATTCTTCAACCATTAGTTGTGTCACACTTTTTTGTGTTTTATTAACAGGAAAATCTGTTACATTAATTTTTTTACCACTTTCTTGTAGTCTTCTGATTTTTCCTAAAAATTCTCTTTCGTCCATTTTTATTTATTTTTTTATTTTACTAATATCAAAGGCCGGACTAATGTCAGTATTGTCTTTGAAATAATTACTTCTAAATGTTATACCTTTAAATATATCTATGTCTTGGTCATATACATTGGTCTCCATAACGTCCCTAACTATATCGTGTTCTTCACATAGATAATCTAAAAGTTCATCTAAAGATTCCATTTGTTTATTTGAGTATTTACTCCAATATCTTTTATCTCTCCAACTCTTTTCAACAAACTCACAGTCTCTACCATAAGTATGCCCTAACCAATCAACAAATACATTCATATCGTTTAATCTTAACCAACCTTCGTTAACTAATGAAATAGATATTACTAATTTATCTTGACCGTAACCTAAAAAATCAGAGTAATATTTTGGGTTATAGTGTTGGTACACTTTTCCGTCTTTATCCACCGAAAAATGGGATACTTTTTTGTAAGAACCGTTCTTACGTGTTAACCAACCTTCGAAATGTCTCATGTCTTTACGACTAGTATGACCTACAACTATTTGTGTCTTTTTATAACCTTTTCTAGTGTAGTTTTTAGGTTTTAATTTATATGTTTTACTATCTATTTCCATTATTCACCTAATCTAGGTTTTTTATTATCTACGTTTGTTTTTGGTGTGTCTTCGATTTCATTAATGATTTCATCCGATTCCTCAGTATTTTCTATCACTTCTTGTGGGTTTTCGTATTTAACAAAGAAATGGAGGGATGTTAATGATATTATAGGTAATAAACCACCTTCTAAGAAAGCTAACCATCTCTTCATACCTACAGTATCTTCTATATCAGTACCAGCCATTTCCCAAATTGGTCCTGTTAATTCCACCCATGACTTAAATAACTGACTAGTTTCATCGATTTCTTTAAAGGAATAGAATATATTACCAACCATCTGTATAAACGTTACTAATCCAAACATAAACCAAATACCACCTTTGATTTTATTAGTGACAGCAACTAAAGCTGTTATAGCACCAATTTCTATAGCTATAGATAAGTATATAGCCCAATTATATGGGTTGGCTATGTCATACCATGAGACAACGTGAGAAATTGAAATACCAGCAACTAGAATTATTGGTAACAAAAACATACTCCTATTTGGGTTATTTTTAACCCATTTCCATAATTTCATCATATTATTTTTGTAATTTTTTAATGTTATCTTTGATATCTTGGTGTAGTTCCATTAATTGAGTACCCCTATCTTTAGAAGAGACCCAACTATCATATTCTAAATGAATATTTATTTTTTCTATTCTGATTTTTTCTGGGAAACTGTCTATTTTTTGTTGTTTTTGTGATATAACATTTTTTAAACTATCTACCACTTCGATGTTTATTCCCCCAACTTTACCTAGTTTTCTAATTTCATTTGATTTTTGACATGAACGGAAAAAGGTGAAAATCAATAATATACTTAAAATATATAATTTATATTTTTTTACTAGACTGATAATATTTTTCATTTTTTTTATTTTAAACTTAATCACTTTTTTAAGAAAGTGTATTATTTCTCTCTTATATAAATATTTAGAAATTTTAAATATTGTAAACTGAATTTTTTGAGCATTAAAAAACCCACATATCACTGTGGGTTTTCAATAGGTATGAAGGTGTTCTATTTTTGAGTAAATTCAAATAGATTGCTACAATTATTTTTCAACTTTCTTAAAGATTTTTCTTTGATTTGTCTAATTCTTTCTTTTGTGAGACCAAACTCATCACCAATCTGTTCTAAAGTTAATGAACCACCATCGATACCAAAATACATATTAATTATTTTTTGTTCTCTTTCGGATAAAATTGATAGTGTTCTATCTAATTCATTTCTTAAAACCTCCTCAGTAGTGATATTACTATCGGGTCTATCGAAAGTTTCATCAGCTACCAAGTCTAATACTTCATCACCGTCTTCATTAATCTTTTCATTTAGAGAACCACAAGTAGGGTGACTTAAAACCGATAAATCCATATCAAGATTAGTTGCCTTTCTCCCATTTTCTTGTTCAAATTTAGCCATTTCTTTTTTAACTGATGACAACTGATTAACGATATTAACTGGTAGTCTAACTGTTCTAGAATTTTCACATAAGGATTGTAGTATTGATTGTCTAACCCACCACACCGCATAAGATATGAATCTAAACCCTCTTGTGTGGTCAAACTTTTTTGCTGCTTTGACTAACCCATAATTACCTTCAGATATTAAATCAACTAAGGGTACACCTTGACCTTGATATTCTTTAGCTACACTAATAACGAACCTCAAATTAGCGTTAACTAATTCATTGAGAGCTTCACTATCATCTTCCAATATTAGTTTAGCTAATCTAACCTCATCTTTTGGTGTTATTAAATCAATTTTTCTAACTTCTTTCAAATAGTTAGATATTGAGTCTTCACTTGTTTCAATAAATCTTTTGTTTGATACCATGTTTTTCATTTTGTTTTTCCGAAAATTAATTCACTGTTTTTTGTTTTAGGACTACTTTTTTTGTTAATGGTTGTCTTAGACCTACTTTTTTTGACAACTTTTTTCTTATTTTTTTTATTTTTATCTTCTATTTCCAACTCTATCTCTTTCTTCTTTTTAAGATAAACATCACCATTTAAAGTGTAAGGAGCGTTATGTAAATTATAAGTTAAACCTTTTATGTAAGCTTTTCTTCTCTCTAAAGAGACACCACCTAGGTCGTTCAATTCAGATTCTAATTTATCTATTTCACTTTTTAGATTAGAACTCCAAACCGAAACTAAATTAGTTATTAAATCTTTTGGTACTTCTATACCGTACCACTCAACTCTTTCACCTTTTTTAATAATTTCCCTATATTTTTTATTATCCATAGGACAAATATAGTTAAAAAATTGTTAAATAAAAAATTTTTATGAACTTTTTTCTAATATTTCGATTTCTTTATCTGTTAAACAGTTTCTATCGTATTCATTTCTACTTAACTTATCTAAAATATCATCTAGATTATCATACTCTTCACCATTAATATTTGTAGGGTTTTCTACATTCAAAATGTCTAAAACATTGTCCAATGTTTCCTCTATTTCTGGAAATAACCCTTTATAGTATTTACTAGGTAAATGTATTTGATTTGTTTTTTTATCTGTAATATCGAAAATTAATAATGCTGGTATGTGTGATAATAATTCACTTATTTCTATGGTTTCATAGATACTATAGAAAGTACCTATCCATATCCCATTACCATCGACATAATGAACACCTGTATTATCGTCTGCTATTGTGTTGAAGTCACTATCCATTCCATCGTATTGACCTAAAACTATTGCTATGTATCTATTGTTTTTCATATTGGATAACTTTTATATATAAATATCTACCACAAATATAATAAAATTATTTTAATAACAAAGATGAAATATTATTTTTCTTTTTTATTGTTATTATTTTATTTGACCAATCTCTTATTAGTTGGTTGTGTGTGATTAAGAATATGTTAGGAAACATCTCTGAACATTTTTGAAAAAAGTTACCAATTAAATCCAAATTTGAATCAGCCACTTTACCGAAAACTTCATCGAATACAACTAAGTTTGGTTTAGGTAGACAACTAATTTTAGACATAACACACCTTAAAGCTAGAGCTGAAACAGTTTTCTCAAAACCACTACATTCACTCAACGGATATGTTATTTCATCTTTAGTAACCAAAAACTCAACTTCTTTTTTGTCGTTTATATCAACTTCTAATTTAAATGGTGCTGTATCCATCAATAGTCTATCTAATTCTGAGTTAATCAAAGGCATCACACTTTTCATCACCATTTTAATAATACCGTTCTTACCAACTAACCTAATGTATATATCAAATATTAATTTAATTTCTTCTTCAGCTCTTATCTCATTAATGTATTGATTATTTTTATCTACTAAGGTTTGGTTATTATTTATTTCGTTGGTTAACTTTTCCCCTAAAACTATTTTGTTAGTTCTATCTAATTCTAGGTTAGCTATCTTGGTGTTATACCCTAATATCTTACTATCTAAATCTTTATTGATTTCTATATTATCCAAATTACCATCATATCTTCTCTTGAGTTCTAATTTTTCTCTTCTCTCTATTCTTAGTTTTTCTAAATCTAATTCTAGTTTATCAACTTTAAGAGATGTTCTATCGTAATCTGATACAGAAGATTTTAATTTATCTTGTTCCTCAACAACTTTAGATAATTCCTTAAGGTTCTTTTCTGTTTTACGATATTCTTTTTTGTATGTTTTTAGTTTAGTTTTATTTTCTTTTATCTCATCTGAGTGGTCAACATCTGCTAATGGTTGTGAACATAAGGAACAAAATTCACCTTCTTCTAGGTTTTTTATCCTTTCTTCAACATCATTTATTTTACAACTTTTCTTCTCTAGTTCTAAATTTATAGACCTCTCTAATTTTACTTGTTCATTATGGTAGTCTTCATCATATTCTGGTTCAACCATTGAATCGAATTTTTCTTTAGCTTCTTCGAAATCATTTTTTTTCTTAATACCAGTCTTAGTTATTGTCTCAACCTCTCTATCTATATCTTCAGGTCTTAAATTTATAACTTCATCATCAATAGGTATTTTTTTAGCTATTAAAATTTCTTTTTTACCAACGGACCTAAAGGTTTCTGAATTAATATTTTCTATTTCAGATTTGTTTTCGTCTATTTGATTTTGGTTGTTAATATTATCTTCTTCTAATTTATTTATTTCTATTTTTAAGTCGGTGATATTATATAAATCTGATTTTAATCCTTTGGCCCAATTATTTTTTAATTCTTTAACTATATCTTCTTTATCTTCAATAACTTCTAAACCTATAAATCTAGATAATATTCTACCCTTTTCTGTGGGTTTTGTATGAATAATGTTTTCTAGGTTATCAGAATCAGTTATTATTGTTAATAAAAAGTCATTAACAGAACCAATAGATTTTTTTATAAAATCTTCTGTTTCTCTCCTTTGTTCACCTTCTAAATTCTCTATTGAACCATCTACTAATATTCTTTTGAAGGATAATTCTGTTTTAGTGGTATAACTTACACCATCTCTTTTTAATTTTCTAGTTACAACCCTTTCAATTATATAATCAACACCGTCAATAGCTACCTTACCTTTAACTATAACTTCATCTTTATCTTGTCTAAATAAATTAAACATTTTAACCGCTGTATTACCTTTGGTTGTTGTGTTGAAGAATAAGAATAATAATAAGTCTAATGCTAATGTGGTTTTACCACCCATATTTAAAGGGTCTGAGGTTATAACAGTGATGCCTTCTAGTTCTTGGAAAGAAATTTTGTTACCGTCACCATAAGATAAAAAATTAGACCACTCTAATTCCTTTATAGACCAATTTCTATACCTATAATCGTTGTCTCTTTTTTGTGCTAATTTATCATTAACTTTATCATCCAATCTCATCAATCTATCCCAATCGATTTCAATTTTATTATTTTCTATCCAATTTTTAAATAACTTTTTTTGGTAGTTATTATCCATCACATTGTCAGCAACAGTCATCTCCACTTCACCTTCCTCAATTGTTACTTTCTTAGGTTTAAAAATGACCTGTACGTTATTATTATCGTATTTGTCACTAATATATTTACTAATTCTCTTAACTCTTTCTTGAGTATAATTTTCAGAATCATCTTCCCAAATAACTCTAATATTAGATTTTTTTGGTACTTGTATTTGTATTGGTTCTAGTATATTATCCATTGTTATGATATTTATTGTAAAATATAATTTAAATTTTTGATTAAATAAATGATTCTAAAAAACAAATATTATGACAACAATGAGTTTATCAGAAATGATAGGAAAAGTTTCATCCGTTGTACAAAATCAATCAGTAAAAACATTTTTAAGACACAATAATCTAACAATTTCAACAGACATATGGGATTTTAACTACACTTATTTTAGTGGGGGTTATTTCTTATTTGAATCTGTGATTGTTAAGGATAGTGATGAGGATGTTAAAAATAATGAGTTAAAAGAAACACTTATGAGACAATATATACGTAAATATGGTATAACTACCGGTCTTTAATTACTCATCATACAAGTCTCTATCATTTTTAGAGACCCATTTGATTATACTATTTAATCCACTTTTAGATTTTTTTTCTTGTTTTGGTTTTTCAGTCTTAGGTGCCACATAATTCCTATTTTTCTCAATTTCTAATTCAGATTGTAAATTATTAATCTTTTGATTTAATTTGATTATCTCATCAGATTCTTGATTTTCTACGTCTTCACTTTTATTAACCTCCTTTGATAACTGACTTTGTATTTGTTTTTTATCCTTATTTAATTTTTTTATTTCATCATTTAATTTATTAATAAGTTCGTTGTCTGTAACAGTCACCTCTTTGATGACCTCTTTCACCACTTCTATTGGTACTTCTTTAATTACTTCTACTGGTACCTCTTTAATAACCTCTACCTCAGTAGTTGCTGTGATTGTTTTAATAATTTCTTTTTCAATAATTTTTGGTTCTTGTTCTTTAACCTTAAAAGGTGATGTTCCGTATTTTTCTACGTTAAACCCTTGTTTGAAGTTTTTCAAAATAAAAGCATCAACATCTTCTATATTGTTTAACTTACAATAATCAATAATTTCTTTTTTTAACTCTTTAGGTATTTCCATAATCAGTTTTTTCCCAAGTACCGTTGGTGTTTAAAATGTAAGAACCGAAATACTTTTTATTCCATTCATTAGGGTTTATTAAACTTAGGAATGTATCACCGTTTTTACCTTCATAAATATGGTAAACTTCTCCTAGTATTGGTTGGAAATTACATTCTGTTTCGTAGATTAATTTAGTTGAGTTATATTCATTAACTAAATTTTCCCATTCTTTTTTTAACTCCCCACTTCTTTTATTAAAATACTTATTAGCTTTTACCACATCAGATTTGTCTAGTTTAACAACATCAAATTTTTGACCCCCTACCGTTGTGGGGTAATTTTTTGTGTTTGCATCATACTTCTCAGTATTTTTATTGTAAACTATATTGTCTGGTTTATCTGACATCTTTTAAGTAAATTTAAAACCTAATTTGTTAGTTTTGGGTTTACTATCTATCTTTGTTAGTCTAATGTCACTAACTTTGATACTTCTCTTACCATAACCTTCAAAGTTTATAACCCATTCACCCTTACCTTTACACTTACAAGATGGGGTTATTTTATCTATTATGGTACCTATTAAGGTATCATTAAGCGGGTCTTCAAATTTCACTTTATCTCCTATATTCATAATTCATGTTTTTTAATCTTTTTTATTACCATAAATGGGTCTGTAGGGCGTACATCATTATACCATATCTCTAGGGGTAACCTACACCATCTTATAAGTGGTCTGTACCTTATTTCTCCATCTGAATCCATGTGTCTAAAAGGAAGTATATTGTAAATAAAAACCTCTCTATTTAAATCTAATTCTCGTCTAACAGAATCTTTTAATATCTCAAAACTATGCATATATTGGAGTAAAGTTGAAATTGTTCTGTTGGTAGGTGTGCCTACAAGGTTGGGGTCTGGGGGAATCATAAATCTTCTTGTCTCTGGATGATTTATTGAAAAATTGGGTAAAGTTGTAATATAAACCCTATCATTCCTAAATTCTGTTAAAAACTCAGATATAAACTCTGTATACTCATCAATATATTCTAACTGTTCTTCCATGTGTTGAGAATAAGTTAAGGATTGTGTTAAAGTATTTGTTAACGTGGTTATATCTTCTATGTAATTTTTAGTTCTCACTTATGTTAATATATAATCTATATAAGTGCTTCTATTTCATCCTCAATATCTTCAATTGAGGTAATCCTAAATGTGTAGTAACCGTAATCAGATTCTAAATTAATATGTTCATGTTCTTTTGTTTCAACATCCCATATTACATAACCGTGATTTTCTACTGACTCACCAAAGTCTTGTTGTATCATAGAACTAGGTTGTACGATAGGTATACCGTGATAATCCATTACTTGGTATAAATGAATATCACCACAACAAACAAAATCACACCCATCAAATATTGATATGTCTTGTGCTTCTTCAAATTCAAAGCCAACATTTGTTTTTAAACCAATAAGTGGGTCGTGATATAAACCAACATATTTTTTATTACCAAATTTCTTTTTAGCTTCATCTATATTAGGTCTCTCAGAACCTTCCATATGACCATAGACACACCAAACAATGTTGTTGTCTTCATAACACCCTGTATGTTTTAAAAACTTAAGTCTATTATCACTCATAGTTTCTATTATAGGTGAGAGAGCATCCATTCTATCTAAGTTGTTAGCTAGGAAATCATGATTACCTAAAACAACAATAGTATCTGCTATGTCACAACAACCTTTAAATAACCAAGTAACTATATCTATTAATTCTGGTGTCATTTGGTTTTTAGAGTGTACAACATCTCCAGCAATAACAATTCTAACTTCTTCTCTAGTTAGTTCATTGTCTTCCATATGTTCTTTTACAGAATCAAAAAATTTCTGAATCTGTTCTCTATATTCATCATGTCTTTTATAAAGTCTAATATGAATATCTGCACAGTGATATAAATGTTTTATCATAATTTAAATTCTTTAATTTCTTTTAATGGTGTAAAATCATTATCTACTCTATAACCATATTGTTTTAATAAAGCGTTAAATAATAATTTTCTTAATTCTCCATTATTAGCTGTGAAATCCATTATCTTTTCTAAGTTTAAGTCTTTTATTTCAGTTTGTCCACCAAAACGTAAAATATCAAATCTAGGTTCTAAACTACCCTCATTATGGTAATAAGGTGTTATACCAAATCCTAAATGACCATAATTAATCTCAAACCAATTCTTTAAAAATTTATACATATCTATTATAATTTATGTTTGTTAACCCATTTTAATGGTTCTATCCTTTTCTCTGATTTCCAATGTTCAACAAATAAAGTACACAAGTGGTACTCAACATCAATACTGTAGATAAGATTTAAATCTGATATCATCTGTCTATTTTCAATAAACCATTCATCTAATTGCATGATAAAATTTTTAACTTCACCTATTGAACTACCCTCCTTGTATATTCTGTATACGATTGGTATTACGGTATTTGTTAAGGTAACATTATCAATGTAATCATCATTATCTAATATACAAATAGTTAATGTCTCAAATTTAAATGCTACCACATTTTTTAGGTGTTCGGGTAGGTCTTTTAAGAAACCAAGTTCCTCCCATTTTTCCCTTATTTCATCCATATTAAACATTATAGTTCGTGTTTTTTAATAAATTTGTTTGGTTTAACTGAACCTTTTTTTATTTGTTCGTATACAGTAGAAATCTCCTTACATTTTTTACTTTCACATTTTGATGTACTATAATGAGCTTCTTTATCTAAAAATAACCTTTCTGGTAATATACAATCAAAGTCGTCTACAAACTGTTTTATAGTTTCACAAGGTTCTAACATTTTATATGATGTTATAGTTCTTTTAGAACATAAATCACCACATCTTTCATGTACTTTTTTTTGTATAAACTTACGTTCATTATCGAGTGGTGTAACTATTAAAGCTACTTTATCAGTGTTTTCTAATAAGAATTCAACCATGTTATTTATTAACCTAGTTGTTTTACCCGAACCTATTTCTTTAACCTCTAAATACATATCATATTACATATCCTGCATGTTATACCAGTCGTACTTTTCTAAAGTCTCTAACATGTCATCTGCATCTACTAACTCTTGAAATGCTACCTCAACGTTATCATAGAAGTCACCTGTCGAGTGGTCTCCAATACCAACTGAATTATTCATTAACAACTCTAAACTTGTTAATGCTTTTTCTCTTTTTTCATTAGCTTTCGCTTGTAACATTTTTAATACTCTTTCTTTCATTTTAATTTACGTGTTTAATCTTTTTACTTTTATCTGCATCTTCCATTTGGTTCTGAAAGTATTTGGGTCTACTACCTTTACAAATTCTGTGTAACCTGACTCCATCAACAATTTACCTAACTCTCTAGCCATATCATTTTCAACAGCTTTAGATATCATTTCTAATTCTTCTGGGTTTCTATTATTATAATATAGATTATCCCCTACTTCTCTTACTATTTGGATTGTCCTTATTGGTTTAACTTCGATTTCTTCTGGAAGATAACCATGTATCACACCTAACTCTCTTCTTTGGTTCTCAAAAGATGATATTTCTCTTTCTCTTTCTGCCCAAGACCTCAAACTAGGTTCCTTTTTTTCGATAAAACTATGTTTTAACTTATTGTTTTTCATTATCTAACCATATCAACCACTTTGTTATCAATACTTTCTTCTGTGTAGTATTCTAAATCTCTCCTAATTCTATCTTCAGCTCTCAATTTTTCATATCTTTTTTGTGCCTTTTTCTTCCACCAATTAACCATGTAGTGTAAATTATGTTTATGGTAGTTTTGTCCTTCAGTTAGTGGTACTTCACTTTGAGAATTAACATGTTCTTTTACATTACCAAAACCATAATTAGAATAATAATACCTCTTTTTGGTTTTTGACTTCATTTTTTCTTTAGTGAAAGTAACAAAATCTTTATAAGCCTCTTCATCGTAATGTCTTAGATGTGTCTTTAATATTGATATATTTTTATTAAACTCTCTCATTTTAGGGCCTGATGGTTTAGGGTCAACAGTACTATTACCCCACTCAGCTCTACCATACAACTCTCTCATTCTAGCTCTTATTGGTTCATAGACTTCGTAGGTTGGGAATAAAAATAAATTAGACTCTGTCATAGCTTGGTATCTCATAAAGGGTTTTAACCCATCGTACTGACTAACACCCTTTAAATCACCATAAAGAGAAGTTGTTTCCATAAAACAAGGTTCAATCTTTTCACCATACTTTTCCTTTAACATATTTCTAACTTCATGTGAACAACAAATTAAAGCTAATAGTTTACCACCTAGATAATTAAAACCAAATGGTTGTACTGGTACTATAACAGCCCCATTAATCATACTTTTATTAACTTGTGTTGCTACAACTGTTTCACCGAAAAACTCATTCCTAGGTTTTATTGTTAAAACTGGTGATGCCATTCTAATATAACCAACAATTTTGTTAGTATTGGTCTCCAATATACCTAACATAATTTGTCTACCTATTTGTGACTCCAAAGGTAATGAAGTGATTATTTGTGTGATTGGATTAAATTCTTTACCTGTTAGAACTTTAAGTTCAAAATCCATATCTTTTGGTTCTATGTCATAATCGTCAAACATTTGACCGACATGTTCTTCATGGTCTATGTCGATTATTTTTTCTTTTTTACGTTCAAAGAAATAATCTTGTATTGTATCTAAACCTTGGTAGAAATCGTAAATCATATCTCTAATCTCTAAGGTCTCTTCCATACTAAGTTTTATCTCTAATTTTGTTTTTTGAGCCATTATTTTGTTTTTAATGTTTTTTTGTTATCTTTGTTGTGTTAAATAATACTAAAAATTAATTAAACTATAAACAGTTTATAGTTATCTTTTTAAAATCTTTTTGGTTAATGTAAAGTTATTGTCATTTATTTTTATAAAATACATACCACTACTATTATTACTAATATCAAAAATATTGAAAGTTGTTTCATATAATTGTCTATACTCTATTAATTTACCACTAATATCGAAAATAGATACTTCAATTATCCCATTGTACTTTGGTAGATGTATGTAGAATATACCTTCTGTTAAAGTTGGATTTACTGTTGTTTCTTCTAAATAATTAATAACTGGTTTAGGTTCATAATTATTTACCATATCTTCTCTATATGTGTGTAATGAGGCTAAACCTCTCTCAACTTGGTTTTTTGTAAACGTCACCATACAGTCACAACCAGAATAATCCATATAATGTTTAACAAATACTCTCTCACTTGGGTTACATAAACTAAATAAGGTGTCATAACATTCGTGAGTATGGTATACTGGTTCATTTTGTAAACCTGTTTCGGGGATGTAATCGTCACCACAACCAAAAGCTGTGTTACCCCAAGGGTGGTATAGATTTAACCAATGACCTATTTCATGCACTAAAACCTTACCACAAGCTAAATTATCTGAGTTGGGGTATGTCCAAGGATAGTTACCATTACCAACTGTTTGCCAATCTACAACAACACCATCCGTTTCATTAGGTCCACCAGGGAATTGAGCGTAACCATGAAACCCATCTAATAGATTACAAATCCAAACATTTAAATACCTATCAGTAGGCCAAGGTGATTTTCCGTAATGTGATTTTTTAACTTTGTCCCCAAAATACGAAAAATGTGGGTTAATTGTTTTTGTTCTAGTTATACCATTGGTTATGTCACCTAATGGGTCTATATAAGCTAATTCAAAACGTATATTAAAATCACCAACCCAATTTTTTAAAGTATCAGTCAGTATTGTGGTATCAGAATTTTTTTTATTAAAAGACTTATTTAAAACATCTAGTTGGTGGTGTATCACACTATCGTCTAGATTTTGTCTATCATCAATCCAAACTACATGAAAGACTATTGGTATTACTATTTCCTCAATACTTTTTTGTTTTTTATTTTTTAAGTATTGCTGTAATTTAGATTCAATATTGAAGTAATTTTTAGGTGACTCTTCAATTAGTGGTTTATTGTATTCATCCGTAGTACATAATTTTTGACTTAGTGTATTAAAACTAATAAACAATAATATGGTTATTATTAAACTAAACTTGGGCATCTAATTTTTGTTTTTGTTTTTCTACCCAAAAATCTAAAACTCTTTTAGCTTCTAAACCCATATAAGGTACAGGTATTATTTCAAACTCATAATCTTTTTCTGGGTTAAGATAAAACAATGCCATTCTACCGACCTTTTTCCCTGTCTCAATTTGGAACATATATGCGTATATGGACATTTGTAGACTATATATATTATACTGACAATCTGATAAATAAGTTAATGGAGCGTTTAACCAATGACCATAGTTTGAGACGTAATCGATTTTTTTGTTTGTTTTAAAATCCCAAACATTAAAGTAATCACCACAATCTTCTATGATATCAGCTGTTCCAGCTAAATTATGTTTTTCTGAAAATAGGATTGTTTCTGGATATATATCACCTTTTGTCATAGGGTCTATCTTTTGGAATTTTGTGATTATCTCAGACTCATATTCACTTTTAGGTATGTATACTTTATTAGCCAATAAATACCTTTCCAATATTTCATGTACCTCAGTACCATACTCATTAGCCTCATCATTAATCCTTTTCCATTCAACCAGAATATCTTGTTGTGTCATACCAGAATACTTAGGGTTTCTTTTATCATCTGGTTGTTGTGATATTCTTAAAGCCACCTCTTCAGCTGGGAAATCTGGTTCTAACATAGACAAAACAGTTGTTACTGATTTATACTTAACATTAGTGTCTTTATGTATATAAACATGTTCTTCTGGTTCTAACCAAACTTTTGAGTCTCTTTTATCTGCCATTCTTCTATTATATTTTTAATTTTAATATTTTTTATTGTATCACAAATATTTTGGTTTACAACATCGATAATTTTTTGTGTTTTTTCTCCTTTAACATACAAAGCTTCTGCGTTACCTAGATATTCCATTATACCTTGTACACCATTTTCATTAAAACTATCCATTACCCTTTCTTCTGTGACTAATCTTTTGTTAAACCCCATTATTTAAATTTAAATTTACTGTATTTTTTAGGTCTTGGTTTAATAGTGTCGTATATTCTACCGTGGTATTGCCAATTATTTTTACCTTCTGCTTGTGTTAAGTATATGGTACCATTTACCATGTTTTCTACTGTAAAAAACTTAATATCACGAAAATATGATATATCTAATATTTTATAAGTCATTTTACCTTTTGGTCTTTTTATTATGTAATTAACTTTTAAACCCACTACAATTCACTTTCTTTTAACTTGTAAGCACTTTTCATTACTTCTATCACACCCTTTCTACCAAAGTCTTCCTGTATTTTAGCAATATCGTAACCCTCTCTCATTTTTATTATCTTAACCCTATTAAATAACTTACCCACGTTTAGTTTACTATAAAGTGATTTTGCGTCTTTCCAACAATCATCATCTAATAAAACAATGATATCACCATTAGCTTTATTATATAGAGAAGACATTAATTTATCTGATATTTTTTTACCTAATAAGGGTACTGAATTATGTACAACTATATGGTCAAATGGACCTTCCACCAAATAGATATTTGAATCCCAATTTAAGCAACACTCATTAAAAATTATAACTTCTTTGTCTGAATCTGGGTTTAAGTACTTTGGTTTTTGGTTTACGTAAGTTCTACCTACCCAATAATTTAACTCATCATTGAAATCGTAAGATGGTATAACAATTCTAGAATCATATTTACCCCCAACTGTATAACCAATTTTATATTTATCAATTATGTCTTTAGTTAAACCTCTAGATTTAGTTAGATAGTTCCACGCTTGTTTATGTATTAATGATTTGGGGTTTGATTCTTCGAAAGTTAAGTAGTGTGTTGGTAAAGTTAGGTCCTCTATTATGTTTTTCTTTTTACTATTGCTACTTAGATACTCTAAATCATAACCAATAGATTTTAATTTACTTATCTGTTGTTTAGTCGCGAACCGTCTAAATAGTTTTTTTAAACTACCCTTTGTGCCGTTTATTTCACCACATGCCCAACAATTAAAAACCCCATCTGATAGATTAACTTCAAGATTACCTTTCCCATCACCATCATACTCACCTTTTTCAGCTGAACATGTGGGGCAATCGAAACTATATTGTTGTTTATGATTATTCTTTTTTCTAGGTATACCTAAAACATCTTTTAGTATACCGAAAATAAGTGTATTATTACGCATAGTTTAATAATACATAAAATATTTTAAAAAAGAAATACCTTAGTTATTTTACTTTGGAGGTTGATTTTTTACAATCCCAATGACCATCTCTACACATCACAGCTCTAACACAAGCGTAACTATCTGTCATATCGAAATTCTCTTTCTTTAAGGTATTGTTTTTAGTGTATTCCCAAACTATTTGTGGTTCTAAATCAGCTACTTTTTCCCAAATAATCATCTTTTTATCTACTTTAAAGTCGTATGAACCAAAAAGAACTGGTTTCTTTTTTGATATATCTTTCTCTGTGTAAGGTTCACCTTTTCTATTGTGTGTTCTGATTTGCATTAACTCTGGGAAAGAGAATGCTCTAGCGTCATATGATGATACAAAGTCTGGTATTACGTTCAATACTTCCGATACCACTTTTGATATCATTCCGTTAAACTTGAGTAGGGTACCTACAGTATAGACGTTATTACTATTTAATAAGGGTTCTTCTATTATAACTTTATCTATATCTAACTCGATATATCTAGTTAGTAATTTTTCAAAAGCATCTACCTTCTTAAATAATTCTTCTAATTTTGTCTCTGGTCTTGGTTTAATTACCGGAGTGATGTGTGTGAGTTCCAACAGTTTACCATCTTCTTCGAATAAAGCTATTCCGATAGTCTTGGTTGAAACGTCTAATCCTAGGATTCTTGCCATTTCTAAAACTTTTATTTTATTTTATCTTATTTTATGATGGGTAAACAGAAGGGTCTACTTGTGTTGACCATACTGGACCTATCCCACCATCTAGTTTTACACTAAGGTTCATGACTACATAATTATCTGTTTTTTCGATAATTTCTGTAGGTGTACCTATAGCGGTAACTTGACCCATTGTGTCATACAGACAAACTTGGGTTACTTTAACAACTTCTTCACAATTAGTATCACCGTCTGCTATAGCCTGTTTTCGAGAAGGGTTAGTTGTTGTTTTTAATATATCTGGTGTTGCGTTGACTCTAACATCCGCTGCAACACTAGTATCATAATCTTTTATAACAGAATAAGCATCTGTGTTACTAAATACAGCTCTAGTTGTACCAGTACCACCAGTCGCTAAACTAAAGTTAAATGAGTTTACTATATCTTGGTCCCAAAAACAAATGATTCCAGCAATACAATCTACCATACCAGCAGCTTTATGATAACCTTCTCCTTGAAATTTAGCAGCTAACTTACCATTAGCATAAGGATTATTGTTCATATGTGAAACACTAAAACCACTAGTACCACCTGTTGTAATACTTGTATAATCATTAAACATAAAAGTTATACCACTCTCATAATCACTACCACTATTACCCATACCCATACCTTGGCCGATACCCGTATCAATAACCGCTTCTTTTAATGACTCAAATTTTCTGGTATCACCTACTGTTTTAGAACAATCACCACCAGTTTCTCTTTGGAGTAGGTTAGGTGTATCGTAAAAAGTAAAATAATTAGTTAAACCAGTCATACCACTTAAAGTTGTGGAACCACTTGTTGTTAATGGTATGGATACAGCTCCATCCCTACCAACTAATGATTGTCTATAAGTTTCACTATTAATTAAACCAACAATAATACCAGATGTATTATAAGCGTCATATATACCCTCTAACGAAGTATTTAAAAATCCACCGTTGGATATTGTAGTGTTATATCTATCAGCCATTTCGGTTGTATATAAACCTAAACTAGCGTAGAAATGTGACCATACATTAGTTGTGAACGAACCATCTGTTGATGGTGGTATGTATGTCCACTCTATTTCACTACCTGGTATAGCGTAAAAATAACTACTTTCTTCCGTTGTGTTTTGTATATTCACATTTTCTACTGGTACTAATGAACTCATCTTTTTATTTTTATTTATTATTATTAATAACCACCACCCGTTGACATTGTAGATGTAGTACTACCATTATTTATGGAGCCTAAACTTCTAACCTGTGTTTCACCTCCATCTTGTGGTGTGGTTCTTAGGGTTGCTGGTGTTATTGTCACTTTTTTACTATTAACGTCTTGAACTGAAAATGAACTAGGTATTAACCTCATACCTCTAACAGATAGTGGGATGAAATCTGGCATACCTAAATATAAAGTTTCTTCCCTGTCGTTAACCTTGTAACACAAATCTACCGCACTAGTAGATAGAAATGAGTCGTAAGTACTATTGTTATTACCTTCTATTTTATCCTTAAATCTATTACTATTCATGTAATCAGATGTAAAATCATAACATATTTCTAATTTTGCCATATTAATTTATTATTATTATATTATCATAACCACTTATAGTAGCTGTTTTATCATACACAAAATTGTATCTTATGTTACCACCTAAAACATTCATATCATTATCTCCACCAAATACCATTCTAAGATTAATATTTGATTCCCACTTATTAAAAGAGGTTTCTTTAAAGTAGAATTCTATGTGATTTTTTGTTTTATTAATTAAACCATTTATTAATGGTAAACCTTTATTATTACAATAACCCCATATAGCTTGACCCATGAATCCGTTGATGTCTGTTGTTTTAAAAGAATTTGGTTCCTTTAAGTAATATAAATCATTACTATTTTTACCTAAAATAACAGCTGGTCTTATCTCTTTGTAACTATCTGTTGATTTCATACTATCTAGTGGTATGAAATTGGTTTTGCCGTTTACAACATAACCAAATTGTGGTGGGGCGAAAGTAACGTAAGAGTTATGACCTTCCAAATATCTACCACCCTCCACATTATTACCAAAGCCTAATAATAAAGTACTATAAAATCTATCAAAAGACTTATCAACTTGTTTTAACTTATCACCTTCTCTAATAATATATTTACTACTAAAACTTAGGTAGTTATTCTTATCTTCTTCTGTTAAAAATTCGTAAGATGTTACAAACCTACTAGTTGTGTCTATATTAGACCATGTTTTATCAACGAAATTTTGTTTTTGTTTAATTAAATAAACACCTTCTATTAACTTTAAACTAGTTTGTAGACTTTCTGTATAACCACTATCACCCGAAACAGTCTCTAACCAAGAGAAATATTCATGTAGATTAATAGTTAAATCTAAATTAGTTTTATCGTAGTCACCTGTATCACAATTAGTTTTATAAAAATTGGTTACCCACCTTTCTTCTGTTTTTAAAACTTCAGTATTTGTTGGGGGTGTTACTTGTGCTACTGTTGGTACCGCGTCATTACAAGATTTTCTAGCTGTGAATAAATTCTTAGAACCTGTAATATTCATTATATCACTTAAATTTGGTTTTTGGTCTACATAATAAATTTCATTCATGTCAGATAAACTAAAATATTTAAACGTGGTATTAGCACCACTACTCATGACTTTATTTAATCCATAATTAGTTAACTTTAAACTTACTCCATTTTTTGCCATTATTTATTTATTTTTACTGTATATTTTGGTTCACATCTAGTTGTTGAACTTTTATGACTTCCTGTTATATCTAAAATACCTTGTGGTTCTACACATAAATGATAGATAACGCCATCATCAGAAAAACTAAAGTATCTAAAGGTATCATTTAAACCTTTACCATAAAACTCTGTCTTACCATAATCTGTTAGTGTTAACCTAACTTCACTTATATCTTTCGGTAAAAACCCCATTACAAATCAAAAGCTATTTCAATTATCACTGTTGTTGTGTTATTTTTTTCTATAGGTAAATTCATTTTACCTATAGCTACTAAATCACCTCCAACACTATAGATACCTACCTCAGAAATGTGAACATTTTGACCACTATTTAACCATGTTGGGTTTGTCGTTGTATTAAATTGTGTTGGTGGTACGACTATATTAAATTTAGTTCTCCATTTAGTTGTAGTAGCTGAAGAATTAATGTTACCATAAAAGAAGTTTTCATCTCCGAATTGTAATAAATTAGTTTCTGCTGTTGTTGGTATGTTTATATAGTCGTGTAATAAATATGATGATGAAGTTGCGAATAAATTAGTAGTCAATGTAAAAGTAGTACTCTCTAAATTTAGTGGGTTGATTGTTGAACCTGTGGTATGACCATCTATGTTGTTTGTAAAATCAATTACTTTCCACCCTTGAGAAACTGGTTTTTCACCCGCTGTAACTCTTTGTGCTATAATTTTAAATTTATCAGCCTCAAATCCTGTACCACCACTCATTGTCATATAAGGTAATTTACCTGTTGGGAATTGTAATTGTACGTCTTTCCTAACTTCGTCTGGACATTCTTCTTCAGTAAATTGTATACATGTATAATTTTGTGCGTGTAAACCTGTAGTATACCCAGAACTACTCTCCAATAAATAAGTTACATATAATTCTTGTGATTGGCCTAATAAACCATCTGTGTTAGTTTGTAAACCATATTCCATAGTTGGTAATGTCCAGTTCCTATTTGATTTATATGACAAAGCTGCCACTAATTCTTGGTCGTCTAAAGTAATCATTTGTTGGTCGTAGAAAATTCTACCGATATTATTACCATATCTATCAGATAAATCATAATAACAAACCTCAGTAGTTTGACCACTAAGTGTTACAAATTTTTGTGAACCAGTACCAGAAAAAGATTCACCAATCATATCAGCAGTACCAGAACCCGAAAAAGGTTTGTTATGCCACATTAATGTTGGTATTTTTAAAATAGGTGAAGAAGGGATGTTAGTATCTACATATAATTGTTGACCATAAGTATTCTCAATTTGGTTATCACATGTTTGTTCGTTAGTAAAGTGAATTAAAGATATTGACCTTTTGTCATTACAATTATTAACTATTTCTGACGTATAACCAAAATACTCTTTAGACCCTATATAATTTTCTGAACCGTAGTCATTGAAAGTTTCATAAGTACCGAACCCATCTTCTACACCAGCTATAGGGTATGACCATACATTATTTTGGTTCCAAACTGTACCCGCACTATATAAACCATCAGTGAAATTATCTTGTTTACTAGGGTAGAATGCTGCCCAACAAGTGTTAGCTCCTGCATAACCACCGAAATAAGCAAAGTCCCTATCTAACTTAACAGTTAAAGTATCAGCTGATAAAGTACCACTTTTATCTTGTACTTTATACCATAAATAAGGTACAGCTAATTCTTCCTCAACAACACTGTTTGTTTGTGTACTTGTGATTTCATCATTACTCATTTTAACTAATAAGAAATCACCTATTAAGGGTTCGTAAGTATTAGTACCATACGTTGATGATTGTCTGATTGGTACATATTCGGTAGAACCTGTTAAAGATGCTAAAGGTATTTCTGAATCACTTTGTAGTAAATAATCTGTTGTTGTTTTTGCTGTATAACTAGTTGTTGTCGCACTTGTTAGTATTTCGAAAAATCCTAATTCTGGTGCTTGTGTTACTGTTTTAAGTTCTAAAGCGGTTACATTTGTTAACCCTATTGCTGCCTGACTAGGTAAACTAGTTGTGGTAGGGAGTAGGGTTGTTTTCATTTCTGGTTGAAATGCTTTTGCTCTAATTATATTCTCCATTGTAACATCATAGGTCGGACCTAGTGTTGTATAGTCTATTTCAGAATCACCTAATTTGAATGTGTTGAATGTTAGGGCCCCACTCGCTAATAAATTTCTACCTTTATTAGTTAGTCTAGCACTTACCACGATATTTGAATTTTTATCTATATAACTCACTTTTTCTTTTTTTAATAAATATCAATAATATTGATTTATTGTTTATTGAACTATAAATTTCTCTCTAAACTTATTTATAGCCGATTTTCCAGGTCTTAAACCAAAATAAAAATACGGCATATTGGTTCTTGGGTCTACTTGTACTTCGTTAATCACGTTATAGTTTGTGGGGTTTTCTGTGGGTGATATGTTTTGGTTAGGGTGGTATCTATTATATAATAAAGTATCTATGGAAAAGGGTCCAGGTGTATCATTTGGGTCTATCGTATCAGCAATACCTGTAATATCCCAAACCTCTGGTTGCATAAAATCAAAATTACCTTGGTTATCTTGGTATGGTACTGTTACAATGTCGTTTTGGATTTTACAAACTTCTCTAACTAAGGCTTGATAGTCATTTTTTAACTCGAATTCGTGACACTCAATGCCGTCATACTCATTAGCTTTTCTCATAAACAATTCTTTAAACTTACAATTCTCTAATCTCATAATGTATAAGAAAACAACTGTAGGGTCTACGTAAGATGTTTCATCAGCTTTTCTAGTTGTTTCTTGTCTATCAAAACCACTTTCACCCCCAGTACCAACTTTTATTACATATGGTGGATTTAAGTCTCCCGAACTTGGGTATACCGCTGGTAAATCATAAGGACTTAGGTCACCCAGATTATCACCAGTGTAAGGATTTATTTTATCCCCAAGTCTTAAATCTGGTATGTTACAAAAAGTTGTTGAGTTGTTACTTAAGAAATTATTATTTGTTGTTATACATGTGGCTATTTCATCAAACACATCTTCACACATCTCTATAGGACCTAAACTAACTATTTTAGTTGACATCATCCAATTACAGTAAATAAATTCATTAGTATCATGTGCTCCATTTGGTATACCAGGTGAATTTAATGGTACCTCTATATTTGTTGCGGTATTACCCGCTGAAGATGAAACACCACCGACATAATTTCTATCAGTTGGTTCTATTGAAGGTCCTAAAATCAAACACTGACCTTTACTACATGTCTTTTCTAAATAATTATTTAGGAAGTTAAAATTAACATAGTTATCACCACCATAATTTGAACTCCCTGGTCCACAAAATTTAGATTTAGTGGTACCATTAGCTTTGTATTTAACAGTTGTTTTAAAAGGGAATAAATAAGCTGAACCATTTAACCAAGCGTCAAAAAAGGTAAATTTGATAGCTTTAAAATCTCTAGCAGCTTGGAAGATAGCACAACACTTCCATTGTTCTAGTTTATCTAATTCAGGACAATTTTGTTCATTTGGTACTATGACATTGAAAGAACCACATCTAGTTGATTCACAACTACCACCATTATCTTTAGGGCAACAAGGTGTACTACCAGTACCTGAACCTGTCTGAACAGCTCCAGTTCCTTGACAGAAACAATCGTCAAAACCAGCACATTCAAAAGAAATTGAGTATTCACTATCACCACACGGTAATACTAAGTCTTCTGGGGGTGGAAAAAGTGTGGTTAAAGCTTCTTTAATAAACTTAAATGGTTGAGCATTAATTAATTTACGACATTTAGCGTTATTACTTAATCTAAAATAAGAACAAAATCTTAAGTTACCTAATTGTATTAAGAATTTAATAAGAAAAGCGATAATTTTAATGAATAAACTAATTATAGCAAACATAAAACTAGCTTTTTTCATTGCTGTAGTGAAAGGTAAATAATTATTATTTTCACATTCGTCAGTACCTTTAGGTCCTACAAAACTAAACCTATTACCACCCCTCTTATATTTTTTCATAAATTGGGATAGGGTGTATACTTGTTTCCATTCAAAGGTATGGAAGTCTAATTCTAAATCACTTTCCACTGTTCTCGGTACAGGTGCGTTTGGGTCTTGCGGTGGTGGTGATTGACTTCCGAGTTTATTACCGAATTTAGGTCCTGGTGGTACATTTGAATTATTAACGTTATTAGGGTCTAAATATTGAGCTATATCTGTTGTCCACCTTTGCTGTTCAGTACCTAAAGTTCCACCGTGGATTCTGTTTAAAGAAGGTACTAGTAAACTAGCTGTGGTTCTCTTCCTAATAATAGTAGCTTCCTCAAATTTAATTTTAAATCTATATTTACCCTTTGTGGAAATACCTTTATCTGGTTCATAAGATTTAACCAAATTACCAAACTCGTCTGTAACCACTTTATCGTAATACATTGGTAATGTGTACGCGTAAGCACCATTATCATCTATTACCTCATTACCTTCCGCTGGTGTAAATTCTTCTATCCCAATGGGGTTTTCAAAATCATCATAAGTAACCCTAAGTATATCAATGACACCAGCTCTAGTATCTAATTCACACTGTTCACCCATATCATTTTTAGGATTACATCTTTTACTTAACGCGTTTTTCTTGGTATCAGTAAAAATAGAACCCATAAAAATGGATGTTGGTATTATATCTACACCTAAATCGAAATCAGCTCTTGATATACCAAAATTACAAACATCAGTATCACCCCAAAAAGGTACTATATCAATACCTTTATTTTGTGACTTTACTTGTGCTAAATCATCTAGATTTGTGGAGGACCTAAATTTTGTCCTTCCATCGAATAATTTTTCTGGAAAACCTTGTTCCATCAATTCATATGGTCTCATACTTATAAGACCCATATCACTTAAATCAACATCGATATGAACTTCTTGTTGACCTGTCGGTGTTCCGAAAATAATATAATCACCAGCACTATTAGTTCTAGTTGTATACTTATAGTATTTTTCAAAAATCTCAACTTCAATGTCACTTGATGTTAGATTTTCTTTGGTGGGGAATGTACCTATAGCTGTGTTAATACTACAAGTAGTATCTCTTAAAAATAAATTATAACGATAACCTTCACTATTTTTATCAATTACAGTTTTATATGGGTATAATTCAGATATTAACTCATTTTTTTGGTCTTCGTCAGATATTGGTATGAAAATGGAAATTTTAGCGTTAGGTACACCGAAACCACCATTAGTAATTACTCTACCAACTAAAACACCATAATTAGCACAAAAAGAATTATATAAATCATCTTGTGAGATTCTTAGACTAAGAATTTCTAAAAAATCGAAATCTTGGTTGACCTCAAAATTTAAATTAGAGTCTTGTCCCGGTGTTGTCTTTATTCTAACACTTTTATTTTGCATTAATAACTATTTTTACCATATTCTACGTTGACACTAAATGAAGCTGTATCACTAACAGCTCTAGTAGTTATAACATTATTAAATAATATATTAAATTTTTTGAAAAAGAATACCCTAACTAGGAATTTTTTACCTAAGTCCGTTGGTAATTCATCTAAAGTTAAAGAGTAGACTCTATTATTTTGGTCGAAGTTAACTTCATAACTCTGAATAACAGATTCAAAATTAATATCATCGTGTGCCGTTATTTGTAATATAAAGTTACCATCTTGACTACGATATTGGACATAATCTTCAGGTACCCCCCAATTAATGGTGGGTTTTAATGACCGATAAAAACCTAAATCCATCATATCAGCACTGTCGTCTGTTAAATAAAAAACACTTATAGTATCTCTAACATTAATAGGGTATTTAGGGTCCATTATTAATTTTCTATTATCACTAATACTATGATAATATTCTATATTTTTTGTTAACCTAATACCGTTGACCGTTAATATAATATCGTTAAGTGGTTTTAATGGAGAACTTAATAATATCTCTTGTCTTTCTCTACTCGGATTATAGTTTACTGATGGTCTTGTTGAGGCACTAGTAGTTATATCATTGGTGATTCCTGTAACTATAAAACTATCTTTTTGTAGATAGTCTTCGTTTAAATTAAATATATCATCACCGTCAGCAACATTATTTATGTAACTTACTGTTACAGTATCCAAAAATGGTTCCAACTCACCGTTGACTATTTCGAACATACCAACATAAGCTGGTATTGTAATATAATCAAGACCTTCAGTTATTTGAACACCATTTACATTCACAATAAATCTATTGTTTAAAGGTGTACCATTTATTTGAAATATTGTTGTTTGACCTTCAGCTAAATCTACTACTTCTGTTCTTAAACTAGCACTACTTAATGGGCTATTATCAATGTTAGTATTCATGAAAGGGTTACTAGGGTTTACTACCGTAATAAAGTACCAACCCTCTGAAAACATATCATCAACGGTTTGGGATGTTAGGTTAAATGTGTCTATCTCAAATCTATCATCACAATTTTGAGTTCTAAATAAATTAAAGTCTTTTAATATGTATTGTGCGTCTTTTTGTGGTAAATCACCTTGTATTATACTTTGGTTTAAAGTATTTCCTGTTATTTTATAATATGGTGTGCAATTACTTAATTTAGATTTTTGTCCATGAACTATACCCTCAGAACCTATAAAGTCTTGAATATCGAATGTGTGGTAACAAAAATTACCTGTATAACCTGTATATTGAGTATTACCAGTTATATTAAAGGTTAAATCAAAATCATCAACTTCTGATAAATTGTAAACAGCTGTACAACCAGAAGTAGTATAAGTACTAGCTGTTGTTACACCACTACAAGATGTTGTTGTATAACCAGATGTGGCTTTGGTAGCTCCATCCAATGTGAATAGTGGGTTTTTAAAAACTTCATTACAAAAGTTTAAATCGTTTTTAATGTTATAAACATTACTTAAACCATCCCTATCTATTCCCATCTTAGTTAATTCACTAGGTGGGGTTACTGGTAGTTTACCAACCTTTTTTTTACATAATATACACATTATTCAAAAACTATTTTTTGTTTACCTATTATTAATGTAGTGTCATAAAAAGCTCTCTCTCTTATTAATACTGGGTTATCCATTGGGATTACTCTTTCGGTGTAAGTGTCACCTGGGTCATTCGGTAGAGGTTCTATAACTATACCATTATCGTTTATTGGTCCATCGTTGGAATTGTTCGGTCTACCCGTTGGTGTTATTTCTGTATTTATACCGCCATCATTTTCTTCACCTACATCACCACCAGACCTATTAACGGTACTTCCTGTTGATGGTTCGAAATCTGTTCCGTATTCAATTACTGTTATTTCAGAATCTACATATTCGAAATCAAAATCACATTCTTCTATTTCAGTACATATAAGGTCATCGTTGTTACACCATTTCTCACCTGAAACAAAAATGGTTGTAGCGGGAACGAATTGTTCAATCATCCTTACCCAAAAACTTTGGAATACCTTTTTATATTCCTCTAATTGTAATAAAGTAACTTGTCTAGTACAATTAGTAAAGTCAGCAGGTACTGTTATTGTATTTCCAGTGTAACCAGTCATTTTTTATCTTATTAAGTATAAACCGATATTTTCATTAATATCATCCATTTTTATCCATTTAATTGGGATTTCTTGTTTATTAAGTATTCTTACTTGCCCTAATAAAGCCACTTTATTCCATTCTGGTCTTTCTTCTCTTGTTAAGTACTCTTTATCACCATCAAATTCTTTAGATAACTTTCTACGTTGCATTTTATGTTTTTTGATACTTGTGTTACCTTCTTCATCCACCTTACTAGGTAGGTCTAATTCATGGGATTCATATAAAGTTGTACCCCACTCATCTTTTTCATATTTACCAACCCATTCATTACTAGTTCCACCATCTGAATTACCTATTACACCTGGGTTAGCTGATATCACACCTATAGCGTTTTCTGAGTTTTCACAAACTTTTATTTTCCTACCAACTAATTCTACTACTGTACCCAATGGTATCTCATTACCTTCTAGTGATTCGAAATATTCAGCGTAATCAGCACCAGCTAGATAATTACCAGAAGCGTTAAAGGTGTTTCCATTAAAGTCAACCCTAAAAGCGTTAGACCTACTAGCTCCAACACCAGAACCATTACCAATCGTCAGTAGATTAATAGTACCACCAATTGCTCTATCGTTGTAAGCCCCAAAAGCTGTTTCAAAAGTATCAGCTTCATTACCAAAACCATGAGCGTAACCAAAATCACCATCAACTGAGTTTTGGCCTCCAGCAGCTTTAGCGTAATCGCCATCTACAGTGTTATTCACACCACTTGCGTGAGAGAAATCACCATTAACAGTACTACCAGTACCTTCAACATGTGAACCAACACCATTAGCTGTTGTTGACCAACCTTCTGCGTGTGATGTCCAACCACTAGCTATCGTACTTAAACCTTCTGCGTGTGAGGATATACCCCACGCTAATGTTCGTCCCCCTTCAGCGTGAGAACCATTACCATAAGCTTTGGTCAAAATTCCTTCTGCGTGAGCGGCCATTGGGTCAGGCCCTCCTGCCCCCACACTTGAATCAGCAATTGTTTGATTACCTTCAGCGTGGTCAACTGTATTTCTAGCTGATGTTAAATACCCTTCCGCGTGTGAACTAGCACCACTAGCTATCGTAAGTGTCCCCTCTGAATGTGAACCACCACCGATTGCTTGAGTTAAACCACCGATAGCGAAAGCTAGTTCACCAGAAGCGGTAGAACCACTGTGTTGTACACTACTATGTACTGTAATTGGTGAACAACCATAAACATTACTCACATATAAATCTGTTATACAAGTTGCTGATGTGTTACCTGTGAAGGAACCACCACCTGTAGAACCAGAACAACAAGGTTCTTCCCATACAGCGTTACCACCACTATCTATTGTTAATACATTACCTTGTGTACCACCTGTAAAATCAATTGTGACACCTTGTAGTGTTGTACTTCCAGAAACACTTAAACCACCACTAACTTCTAAAGTGTTATTAACTGTTAAATTTTCTGTTGTTAAATCACCATTGATTATAACATCTGTCATTATGTTTAATTCTGGACATCCATATAATCTAACTACGTGTAATTCACTTATACAATTACCCGAAGTATTACCAGTGAACGGACCACCAGCTATCGTTGATAAGTCTACGTTATAAAAATTACCACCAAATACGTTATTATCGAACTGTAATGTGTTACCAACTAAAGTAACGTTGTCCGTATAAGAATCTGTCGTACCACCAGTTAAAATGGTTGATAAATCTACACTATAAAAATTAGGTCCTAAAATATTATTATCAAATTGTAATGTACTACCACTAAGTGTTACGTTGTCTGTATAAGAATCAGTAGCCCCTGTAAGGATAGAAGATATATCTACGTTATATAAATTAGGCCCTAGAATATTGTTATCAAACTGTAATGTGTTACCCACTAAAGTAGCGTTGTCTGTATAAGAATCTATGGTAGCACCTGTAAATATAGTTGATAATAATGACAAAGGAGCCTTATATGAAGAACCCGCTGGGTCTTGTGAGGTATCATTTGTATTAACAATATGGATAAAGGTATTGTTTGATGTTACCCCTGTCGCTGTTGTTCTTGCTGTTAATTTCATTTTCTATTTTTTATTATATAAATATTATTTCTTTTTTTATTTATTTAAAAATCCATAAAGTCATATGGTATCCCATCTTGGAAATCAAAGTCCCAACCATCTTGGAATTGTTTTTCTTCTAATACCTTAAAACAAGTTGCTGTTCCAGCACTTAAGGTGAATCCTGGAGGACATGGTGAATATTCAACACAACATTGCCCACACATATTAAAAGTAAGCTCCATTTCTTTACTATTGATGACTTGTTTAGTATGGGGTTCCATTATATTGGACTGTTCCCAATAATCGGTGTACCTCCATGGTATGTCAGCATCTGGACTTGGTGCGAATGTTCTATTAATAACACCAAAGCCTTGTATTAAACTTTCATCACCACCCCTTATTATTATACTATCTTGTTCTGTTACACCAGTAAATGTACCAGGGTTATAAACCCAAGATTTTTTATTATCAATTACTCTTTGTAATTCAAAACCTGGACATTTTTTATTGTCCCAAAATACCCTGTCCTCTTCTTTATAACAATCAACCCTAACATTGTCTATTCTAATATCATAATCACAACAATTGAATAGACCAGCAATAACAATATCTAAGTTAAAAGAGTTATTATTAACATTGGTTAATCTACAACCTAAATCAACCCAACTATTAAAACCATCTGTGTCGGAGGTAAAGATTCCTAGTTGTTCAACAATTATACTTGGGTGAGTCGGTAATATTGATGCTGTTATTACTTCTGTTGTACATTCTTGTGTTGGTTCTTTAAAAAATAATTTTACGGATATTAATAAATCATCACATTCTTTAGGTAAAATTAACTCTTGGTTTAATGATATGGTTACATTACTTGAATTACTTGAGTTATCATCTTCAGTAACAGTTTGACAAATATTTAAATTACCATTCCATTGGACTGGGAAACCAGCTACCTCGTTGGTACAACATTCTTGATTTAAAGCTGTCGATATACCATTTAAACTACCTATAACTTGTTGTATATTAGTCGTTGGTGGTAAATTTGGTGCTAAATAAGGGTTTAAAAATATACTATCGAAAAAACAAGTTGTGTTTTGGGGTACCAATTTACAATCACCGTCCAACCATGAAACGGGTTGACCAACAACATTTTGATTACAACACTCTGGGTTGTCAATACCTATAATGGTAACTTGGTCCAAAGGGCTAATCGAAAGTTCATTTATAGTTGGACAAGGGTTTGATTCGTTGGTAACCATACAAGCACCTCTACCGTGTAGATTACTTACATACGAAACTGATGTACCCACTATGTGTGTATTACAACATTCTGGGGATAAATTATTACCTTGTGAATCTAATACCACACCTCCTGTGGTTATTACCATCTCTAATTGGGTTGGACATAGTACAGGACTTAAATCTATAACATCGTCTAGTATTGGGTCATCGTTATTTCCACCTGAGTTACCACTCAAATCTTCTAAATCTAAAACTCCATCGTCACCACCACCTGGTGTTGTATTTAGTTTCTGACAACAACCAGAAGTCAATACTCCACCTAAATCTGGTTGGTAAGGTCCATTTGGGCCACATGGAACAGTAGCAAACCCATTATAATTTAAAGCGGTTGGGTCCATACAGCCCACCATTTCTGGTCCACCGCCACCTTTACCTCCTCCTACTTCTTGAGCCATTATATGTTGTTTTTATTATTCATATGTTATACCGTTTATTTGGAATGGGTAACACTGCGTTGGTTCATCTCCATACACGTCACTTGTTACTGTATAACAAGTACTTATTGGGTGTTGGTAGGTTTTAGTAACACTGTAAATACATTCTGGCATTATGTATCTTGGGTTATTTTCCGTTTCGTTGACTAACATTGTGTTTTCTTTAAAATTTAATTTAATAGGTTGATTATTTTCCGATGCTGTATACACTTTAATTTCAATCTCAAATGTTGTGTTAGTGGGTTTTATTATAAAGAAACCATAATCAGAATCAATTCCTGTTTGAGCAACAAAATTAGGTGATGGGTACATTTCTGTATTAGGTATGTCACCGAATGGAGTAATATTAATAGGTGTACTAGGTAATTGTGCTTTTATTGTATCAATATTATAATCATTTAATGTTTTTTGTATAAACAATACTGAATTCCAAATATTTGGGTCGGCTTGTGGAGCGTTTAATATTGTTTGAGGTGGGGTTGCTGATGATTGTAAATAATCTACACCATTGATTATTAATTTACTCATAGTTAAATAAAGTTTTTCACTTAAACTATTAATACCTAAATCACCATTAGGGTGGTAATTATTATAATTTAGACCAAAAACAGATTCTATTAATTCATACCTACAAGTATCATATGTTATTGGTATTTGTCTGAAACATTTTGTACCATCCCATTCAAAGACTTCTCCAGTTTGTTCTAGTAAATAATCTTTACAACAATCTTGTTGGAGTGGTAACCCATTTAAATCTACTGCCTCTATTTGTAATACGGAGTTACCACCCACATTAGTGGTTGTTGTTTCGGTTAATTCGAAAGGTGGACATGTGTTTGGTGATACTACTTGTGTACAAATAGTGTTACCTAAATTATCTACAGATATAGTACCCCCTCTTCTTGAACAACATTCTGGATTAGTAATGTTTTGGTTATCTATACTAACAATCACACACTGACTTGCTTCTAAAACACAGTTTGTACCATTCCAATTGACTGTGGCACCCACAACCTGTTCATTACAACACTCAGCAGTTGTTATACCTTGTACAACACCTAATGGTGTTATATTAATATTACTATTATCACAAGGTGAAGGTGGGGTCATTACTTCACAAGTATTAGTATTAGTATTCCAATTAACTGGGACACCAACTAAACTTTCTGTACAACAACCTTGTGGGACTGGGTTACCATCTATAATAGCGTTACCGTTTAATATTGTATAATTACCTATACAATTTGGTCCTATTGGTCCTGATGGGTCTAAAATAGGGTCATTAGAATTTCCACCACCACCATTAGGGTCGTAAACACCTCTATTAGCTGTACAACAACCTTTTGTGTATGAACCGAAACCACCACCACCAGAATTGACCCATGAACTTGTGTACCATGAAGGGCAAAGTGAAGTGGGGTTGGTTGGGTCAGTTATATTTATTACGTATCTATAAAACCCTGTTGGACTTGATGGGTCCACTTCTATAAATTCTGTACCAGCTTGATATATACAACCAGTAACTATTGGTCCGCCACCACCTTTTCCACCACCAACTTCCCCAACTGTTGTTTGTCGTGTGGTAAATATTGGTGTGTCGTCATCTAAAATTGGTGTTCCTGTTTGTGTAGGTCTACCACCACCTGTTGGTGAAGGTACTGAACCTGTTACATTGTTATAATAGTCTTGCCCACAAAGTAACTTAACTGGTGGACACCACCAACAAACTAAATCTCTTTGGGGGTTATTTAGTGGGTTAGTACTAAAGATATCTTCAACTGAAAAGTATTCAGTATTACCATGTGAAGGGGGTAAACTTACGGGTGTTATTAAACTTGGGACATGGGTTGGTATTATAGCGGCTAAATAATAACCACCTAATTCGTCACAACATTCTTTAGTTATAAGTGAGGAGGCTTCAACTAAAGAAACTAAATCTCCATTAAAGAATGTAGAGTATATGTTAGTATCTGTTAACTCTACGTTTGGTGTTAGTTCGTTAAAGAAATAAATTCCGTTATCATAAGTTATGGTTTGTGTTGGGCATGGTATAACATTACACTCACCAGAAAAGTCTGTTGTGAAACTTATACCTAATGAGTTTGGACTATCTCCGTATGTGAAATCATCGATAGCTCCAGCTTGATTTACAATAGCGTTTTGTGAAATCATATTATTACTGTTCATTATTTCAGCAAAATTAGTACCGTAATTTTGAACACCATTATCTATATTACCATTATCTAATTCAGTAAATATTTGGTCTAGGGTATTGAAAGGTGTTGTACCACTAATACTACCATCAAAACCTTCTATCATACATTCTAGTGGTGATAAGTAGGACCTACCGTAATCATAAGGACCTAAATGGGGGTTGTTTCCAGTCTCAGATAAATTACCACCATTATACCAAAAACCGTCCATTTGGTAGTACCAATCATTTGAGTCTGAAGGTATTTTTGGGAACCCATACACATCCATAGGGTAATCACTAACAGATAAATCATCAATACCTAAATCCAAATAATCCGCTATTAACCCTAATGTTCTTTGTACATCTAACCTTTCTTTAGCTATATAGATATACTCATCTAGACTTATAACACAATTATCTATTCCGAATAAATTAAGGAAAAATTCTAAGACCTTTCTATGACCTTTTGATTTAAATAACCACCAAGCGTTTATAACTAATCTTCTCCACAATTCTAAATCCATTTCTTTAATGGAGAGATATCTAGAATATCCAGAAAAAGGTACTAAATTAATATTACCATAACCTTCTTGTTGACTATTTTCTGGTAAAACATCATTGAATAAGTTATTATCGAAGAAACTCAAAAGAACATCCATCCCTAATTCACTAGCTAACATTTTAACTAACTCATCTGGTGTGTTATCTTTTTTATTATAAGTTACTACTCTTGAAAATTCTATAGAGTCAATATATTTTTTTATTTCATCAAACTCTCTACCATATATTTTTAATAGTTTATCAACTTTCCTACCATATATTGGATTTCCACCACCATCGGTGTCGAATTCTGTAATTGAGTGAGTTATAAATCTTCTAGTTATTAAACTAGTTTTATACTCATCCATTTTTTTAGAGATGTTTAACCAATTGGTTATATAAGTTTCGTATTTATCACCATTAATATCTAGATTAAAACCATCTGAAGTTGGCCAAGTTAATCTTATTTTAGATAAAAATTGTAATCCCGAATCTGTGGGGGTGGGTACTTGAACACTGACTGTATATTGTGGTTCTGTTAACCTATTTAAAATATTATTATCAAACTCATCTAATAGATTGAAGAAGTATTTATTTAAAATCTCTTCTTTCGGTCTAATATGATAGTTGGCCTGACCAAAACCAGAACTCATAAGTGGTGGCCAAACATTACCTTTAACACTCAAGGTTAACACATTACTACTAGTTGTAACACCAGTAAAATCTAAAATATAGAAATCACCAAACACATTACTAATTTGATAATCTTTAAAACTATTATTTAAGTTACTTATATCCCCATACTCATTACTCACCGTAAAATCATCATTTTGGAATCTTAAACCGTAATCATTTCTAACTGTTGTTATGGGAACATCAAAAGTACAAATATCATTTATATTATCATACGTGTAATTTAAAACTGTGTTTCTAGGTGTATATGTCGTATCTGTTGGTATGTACACGTTAACGTATAAAGAACCTTTCCATTTTACTATTATTTGTTCAATGGTGGTTCTTAAATATTCGTGAAAACTACCGAAATAAACGTATTTAGTTAAGTCGTCAGGGTCTAAATTTAAAACAGTTGTGATATTTTGATTAGATAATAATTCCGATTCTTGTGGAGAAATATTTAAAGTTTCTAAAGTGTAAGGTTCTGAAAATGTACCAGTATTATAGGTTCTACTTAAAGGTGCTTTAACATTGGTTGTTATTTCAAAGTTACCCAAGGTGAATAAGGTTGAGCCTTCAGTAAACTGTTGACCAACTAAATTTGGTGAAAAATCACCTTGACCTATTTTATATGGTTCTGTTATTGAACCTGGTATAACTTTTATTGGCATCTTTATGCGTTTGGTATGTTAGTTATTGTATCAAAATCTTTTGAGTCATCAATTTCATCAGTTTCTTCTCTAATTTCAAATAATGGCTCACCAGTAAATTCGTCTTGTATTTCGTATAAGTTATATTGTTTATAAATATTATTATCGAAATCGTAAATAGTGTATTTACCATCTTGTATCCCTTTAGATTGATTACCGAATAAACCATAAGCTAAGGTTTCTGTGTCATACTCAACCATCTCTAATTCAATTGTTACTGGATTAAAGTAAGTATTTGTTATAACCACATTCTGACCTGGTGAACCAATAAAGGGTATTTTATTTGGTTGGGTGGAAGATGGGGAAGATGGTGTTACTGTTGTAAACAACAAATTAGAATTGTCATTAAACCTATATCTAATCGCTTTTTGTGAACTATTAGCTAAGTTTTGGTTTACAGCTTCAGTTAAATTAGCTGAAGTAACTATTCTATATAAATTAGGTATTATAGCGTTACCGTCATCAAAATATTCTATTCTATAACCAACCATTGCGTCATTTTGTGAAAGTATAGGTGGTAAAGAACTTGTATTAAATACCAACCCTTTTATATCTGGGTAAGCAGATAAAACACCACAATCAGCTATTGATGCGTAGTATTGTTTTGGTCTTATCATTATGGTATAAAAACCTTTTGCTGAAAATAAATCTGAGGGTAAATTTAAATTATATAAACCACTCATTTTTGGTAGAATACCACCAATTGGTATTGGGTTATCAAATTGTGTTAAAAAGTTATTAGCTTCCAATATTCTCATTGGCCCACTAGGGGGTATGCTCCTACTTGGTGTATATGTATAAAAGATATCTACATCATCTGGAGATACATTTGCTGGTCTTACTGTACCATAATTTCCTGTTGCCATGTTATTTAATTATTAAAAATTGTGTAATACCCATTACGGTACTCTTCTAATTGTTCTAAACTTGTTATTTCCTCCATCCTCAAATGTTTTTCATAAACAGATGATGATTGTCTATCAATAAATATCTCACTTTCTATTTTGGGTGGTTCTGAAACACCCATTTCTACTTCATATTTAATAACATTTATTTCTTGTTGTGTTAAACCTGAAGAAATAAAGAAATATTTTGTTTGTGAATTAAAGAAATTTAATACTAATGGGTTTGACTTACGTAATTCTGTTTGGTAATTTATACCATCTATTGTATAATATATTGATAATGGATTTACTAAATCTGGGTTCAGTGGGTCATCATAAGTAATATTTGTGATACCATTAATACCCACAATATATGGTTGTGTTTTATCAAATGTTTTTATCTGATTTAATCTATCGTCTGTATATCCACTTATTATCATAATTATTTTTTTATATAAAACTAATTTGTGTCACACCTATTGATGTTGTTGTAATGTTTTGTTCTAGAGTATAAGTATAAGCTCCTATCGGTAGGTTTATTGATTCTATATGTGTATTAGGGGTTGTAACAGTGTAAGTAATGGTGGTGTGAACTGTTTGTGTAGACACATCTGTAATTTCAAAAACAATGTCAACAGGTCCTGCAGAACCAAAACTTGTGTTTGTTAATATTTGTAAATTATTAGTATTATTAGGGTTATTAACAGCTATTTCAATAGTACCGTTATAATCACCAAGCCCTGGTGTGGGACTACCTGGGACATTACCTTGGTTGAATTCAATAGGACCAGAATTATTATCTATTAAGTTAACACTTGGTATTGGGTTGACACCACTATTAGGTCCACTTGTTGTACCACTAGTTGAACCACCTGTACCACTTGGTGCTGTCGAAGTACTACCAACAAATATACCTGGTTGAACTGGGTTTGGGCTACATTTAAAACAAAATTTACATTTCATACATTTAGCTGATAAACAATTTGGGTCATAGAGATTACTACCAGGTGCCCCACCTAAAACTGGTATACATTTTCTTGGTAAATAACCACTACTAAGGCAAGGTGGTGAAACAGGCTCCCAAGCTACACCGTATTGTGAAATATTAGTACTAGCGGGAGTAGTACCTAAAGTGTCTTGAAACATATTATAATTAGTCGAATTATAAGCGTATTGAATAGCACCACCATGCATTATACCACCTATAAATGTTTGGTCTTCTTGGGTACCTTCTGGTGAATTAGTGTTTTCTAAACCATTTTTACTTTTTATATTTCTACAATAATTATTAGCTTTTGAATATGCCAAACCGTATCCATTGTAAGATGGGTTTGTTGGGTCAAAAAATGGACCGTAAAACACATCACTATCAGTTGTTTGCATGTTAATTTTGGTCTGAGGGTCAAATACTGGTTGGGCTGAACGTGTTGTTAATTGATTATGACATTGTGAACACTCTGAGGCCATGTAAGGGCCAGTCGTATTAAAAGTATATTGACTTCCGTATTGTTTAGCACAACAACCACCTCTAGCATCAGTGGTACCTACATTCCAAACATGATTAACAATTACTTCTGTTAGTTGGTTATTATAAAAATATTTTATATTAGCTCTCTCATTCATAGTGCCATTTGGACCCACATCGGTTTGTGGTAAAAATATATTACTATTAGATTGGTCTACTAAATTTGGGTCTACGTTAAATAAGTTATCAACACCACCTAATTGGCAAGTTGGTGATACATTTGTGTAGAAGTAATTAGAACTACTTGGGTTGGTTTTCCATGCGTACTTTTTCCAACCACCTAATGAAGCTGGTCCTACAGTTTCAGGTGCTGTACCAGTTGTTTGTGTTAATGGGTTATCAAGAAGATTATTTATACTATCTGAGGTACCAGGTTTAAGGTAAATATATGGTGAGTCATATCTAGTTTTACTAAACAAACCATCATCTACGGAACCATGGTTACTATTATCTATTGTTGGGTAATTAGTGTCCCACTCAATGTAACCATCACCATTTTTGTCAAAATATGAAACAATATTATTTGGCCCTGTAGGACATGTTGGGGTCCAATTAGCTAACTCTTCAGAGGGGTTTGTTATGTAATTTAAATTACCTGATGGTGGAAACATACCATTTTGTGTACTTGACGCACCAAAATCCCTTTCTAATGAAATGAGTGGGTTATTCCAAAATATAGTAGACATTACATCTGAATTATTAGGCCCCCAAGGTAAATAATTAGTGAGTAGTTGACTTAGATAATCCTCCCATATTTGGTGTATTTTGTTTTTGGCTGTACTAGAACTGGTAGATGTATCTATATAATAAAAACTTTCACCTTGATTATACCTACTTAATGGGGGTACCCCAATTGGTTGTGGATTGGGATATGAAGAACCTATATCCCAAACCCATGAACTAGTTGGTGTGTGTGTTGGGGGTGTATGTGGTGTTGCTCCTTGAAATATTTGTAATCTAAAGTCTTGCCATGTCGATACTATATTGGGGTTTGGTTGAATTGGTATTTGTTGGTTATAATATGTAACTTTTATTTGTGAACCTATCGGTGGGGATAATTCTAAATCTCTATATGGTTTGGTTGTGTAATAATTAACTGGTAAAGAAACCCCAAATCCCATATTTATTGGTTCATCATCAGCAGCCAAAAATATTTTTACTTTTTCACCTAAAGTCCATCTTGAATTGTTAGGGTTAAATTCTAAAGATTCTTCTACACTATTAATCATTGGGTTACCTTGATTAATAACCTGAAAACCACTACCACTATCGACCTCTATTTTTATTGTAGTTCCGTTCCAACCACCTTCTATAACTTGTGGTGTACCACCAATACCACCCATGGAGTAACCATTATTATCACCGTTTTGGTTTATAAATCTTAATGTTATAGTACAACTAGTGTTTGACCCACCATTATTACCAACGTTATAAATTTGTGAAGAATCGTTTAATAATAAATTATCGTTCCATGGACCCCAATCAGTATAAACTGTTAGACACTCTAATGGTTCTGAACCTGGAGCTCCAGAAACTGGACCTGAACCTGTAGAGTAATCGTTTGTTGATAAATAAGTACAACAACTATGGTTTGGGCAGGGTGTGAAAGCTGAATTACCTATTAAAGATTGGTCAAAATTATTAGCGTTTGGGTCAGCACAAAACTCATTTCCTGATTGTTGTAAATCAGTACCAATAGTATCACCTGTTATTGGTGTTAGGGTGTTTGTTGGTCCAACGGTATTATTGTCGTTAGAACCATCATTTGATAAATCCCATAAGTTAACTGAATCTATCACTTCAAAAGGTTTGTTCTCACCTAAATTATAATGACCTATGTTTCTAACATCTTGTTCTATACCAAATTGTATGTTAAAAAAATCTGAATATGGTTTATAAGCAATGGTATCCTTTTGACCATCACCATCGGTGTCGATAACTCTAAAAGATTTGTAAAAAGGTATTTTTCTATTATAAAAACTCACTGTATTTTTAACCTATATTGTGTTAATGTTATCGTGGTGTTTGTGTTAGCACCACTATTTGTACCTACTTTAAAATTATAATATCCGTTATTATTAGACGGGTTTAATATTATCATCTTACTTGTCCTCCAATTATTATTATTAGCTAAAACATTCATTTTAACTGGTGTACCTTGTGAAGATGGTGGATTAAAAAATCTAACAACCTCACCTGTTTTAGCATTAAAAAACTTAGCCTCCATATAAATAATTCTATCATTTGTATTATCTATGAAGTAATCATCATCTTGAAACCAGTATATTCTATCTAATTTAAATTCTGGTTTATTACTACCAAAAACATCTAAATCTTCTGTTGATAATAAATTCCTATTTTTAATATCATTACTATCAAAAAAATATAACCTAAAAAAAGATTTTTTAAAGGAATTCTTAACATTAATTTCATTCGGTAAAAAACCAGCTGCCTCATAACCATTGGTTAGAGTATTGTCATCATACGTATTATTGTTTTTATTAAAGAACCTAAATTTTAAGTTAATATTAGGGAAAATAGTAGACGTGTATTTAACTCTTTCTCCATTTGATATTGGATTAATTACTTTCTTAACCTCTTTACTAACCCACCTATTTATATCTACTTCTTGCCCAACTTCGTTAAAATTATTTTCTATGGGGAATGATATGTTTTTAAATAATTTACTTAACTGAACAATTGTCCCACCAGAAGTTATTGTGAATGGTTCGGGTGATTCTGGGTTAGTGGGGGTAGTTGACATCCCTAGACTGGGATTTTGTTGTATTTTAAATCTTCTTTCTTTTAGTGTTAATTGATTAGGGGCACCATCCTCTCTTGACCCACTTAAAGTATTTAAGTTAGTATATCTTTGGGTGTCGTAAAGAGTGTGATACTTATCGAAAATTTGTGTGCCTGTATAAGCACTACTAACCATAGGGTTTACTGTGGCCCCACTTATTAAACTAAAATCATTCCTTATTTTAAAATTATAAACACTCATTTAACAAATTTGTATTGGTAACACTGATGTCTTTAACTCTTGGAATAGAGGTAAGGTTTGTGTGTATTTTTGTCTTTTAATGAAGATATTTTTATTTGTGTATATATAGTTAGAGCCATTTAAAAATGGATAATTAACACCGTTAACACCGTTTTCTATAAAACCTGGTTCTAATAAATCTCTCCATATGGTGTCACCATTTGGTAATTTTTCTGAATCACCTGGTATACCACTTGTGGGTTCACCCACCGTAGTTTCTTCTATTAATTCTGAAAACTTTTTAATTTCTATTTTTTGAAATGGTTTTATGTAATAACCGTTTTCAAGAGATGGTGATGAGTTTAGGGTAAATCTGTGTATTATCTCAGATAATTTATTTTCTAGTAAACTTAATCTATTATACTCCACAAAATCACCGTAATATTCAGAAATATATGGGTCACCTTTTTCTATCGTACCAACACCGTTTGGGTTGAAACTGGATATACGTTCTATACTATTGTTTTGGTCGGCGTAACTATATGTGTAATCCCAATGAGCGGTTACGTTTGACCACCCAAAAGTATTTTCACCCGCTCTTTTTATTGTTGTGATATATAATTCTGTTATGGCACCACCCCTATGACTATATAAACCACTTAAATTAACATCTTCTAGAAAAGTAAATAACCAAGTATCGTTTGCTACACCTAAACTATTTGTTAGGGTTTTAGGGTATATACTACTACCAAATGCTGTAGCTTTTGAAACTTCATAATCGTTAGATGAAAGTAATTTAAATTTCCTAATATAATAATCTGATGGTGTTCCATCTAAACGCCTAAAAGGTATGTTAATATTACTAATTGTTGTGTTTGGGTTATTACTTATTTTTAAATCTATTACACACTTGAATCTATTTATAACTTTTTCCACCCTATGTAAACCATTTAAAAAATAATTAGTATCGTTAACTCTAATGTCTATATAGTCAGCTTCTCTAACATTATGTGTACTAGCTGAAAAGTTTGGGGTAAGATTACCTGTAGTAATTAATGTGTAATTAGCGTTCAATGTACCACCACTAATATCACAACTATTAACCCTTATCATTTCTTTTGTTTTATTGAAATTCATATCATCATCTGATGGGTTAACAATTTTTTTAAATATTAAATTGTTTTCATTACCCACATAGTTTGTTTCCAACCTAAATTTTTTATCTAAATCTTCACCTTCTTCCCCTAAAGATTCTACTTTATGTATATTAGTATATACACTATTTTGTTGGTTACTGTATATGTAACAAAAACCACCTTCTAATAAACCATGGTTTGTGTAAGTTTTTAAAAACAATTTTTTTTTCTTCCCTGAAACATCAAATGGATTTATACTTTCAATATCTACACCCCTATAAACGGGACTGTTTTGTATATTTTCATATTTAACCATTTTGTTTGGGTATAGTATTTGTAAAATCCAATTATTGGGTGCTTTAGGTTGGTTTCCACCCATTTGTGAACCATCAAAAAGGGGGTCCCAATCTTCATTGTTAGGTCTTAGTGATACATTACTATCTAGTATGTTAATAGAATTGTCTGTATATACGTTTAGTCTACCTAAGAATCTATATTTATTTGAATTTAAACGTTCTTCTCTAAAAACCTGTTCTTGACTTATAGTTGATATTATCTTATTTAAATTACTTTTAATAGGTTTTAGATTACCGTGTAAATTTAACTTTAAGTTTACATCAGTATCTAGTGCCATCTTATACCTAGCACTACCTATTAATTGTTTAATCCTTTCCATATTAAGATTCAGTTACAGTGGAACTCCTTTTTACTCTAATTTTTATATCTGATTGTGGTTTTTTTATTTCGAACATTGAGTCTTGGTCTCCAAATAAAGCGTAATCTTCTAGTAAATCTATTCGTTTGGAGTTATTGAAGGGTGATGCTTCTTGTTCTGATATAGGTAATGATTTTTGTGAGGTTTGATTTAATGAATAATCACCACCGATTAAATTATAAACTCTAATATCTATAACATTTAACACACCACCAACATTATTCACATTCTCAACTAATTGAGCCATGAAAATATTATCACCCATTTCCCATTTTTTAATGTCGAAATAGTTTTTAATACTTTGAATACAGTTATTTATTACTTCTGACTGATTTACAGCCTTATCTATAAATAAATCAACTTCAAAACCTAAGTTAATTATTTTACCATCTTGGATTGTTACGTAATCATTAATCATCCTATAATCGGCTAACCATGTAGCTATATTTTCTTTTAGTGTGTTAGTTGATGTGTTGGTTAAATTACCATTTGAATCCAAACTTAGGATATAAACTTGTATTTTATTTTGTTCTTCCGTCACTAATTGTCTATAAGGTGCACCAAATTTACCCGGTATTTTAGATATAATAGCTTCGTAATCTTTAATTGTTACAGCTCTATTTTGAGAAGCGAAATTATATCTAGTTAATTGTTTAATTTGGTCTACTGAAGGTGTACCCATACCACCTATAGCTGGTATTGGATTATTAACTCTAAGTGATGATTGTACTGTTTGATTTGTCACACTACTAGGTCCGTTGACAGTGATAGTTGTTTGACCTAAACCATTAATAACATTTGGACCAACATTACTACTAGGACCACCACCAACCCTATATCTCATAAATAAAGTTGTGTTAGGTTTTAAAATTTCACCTAGGGAAGTGGTGTTGATGAAATCACCTATTTTAATACCTGTTTTACTTATATTATCTAATTGTTCTATACCCGACATATTACCACTACCAAAGGTTAACTTACAAAAATTATTGTCAGTGAAATCTTTTAAAAACTTTTTAGTAGTACTAACATACTTACCAGGTTTAACAGCTGGGTTATCTGTTTTTCTAAGTGAATCTTCGATGAATATTTTATCCTCAGCTAAAGAGTCCATTTCATACCACCTTAAGTTGGGGTCTATAAATTGGTCTAACGTTGGGTTGGTTGTGAAATTAGTCCCTTCTAATGTGATAACATTTTCTATAGATATGACATTGGTGTCTGGTAGAATTAATTCGAAAAAGGGTGCTGAATCTTTTTTATCTATAATTTTCTTAAATAATTTAGTTGTACCATTAACCACTACTTCTCTTTTAACTATATTATAACTAGTTATAGTACCATCATTGTTAATGTTAGGTAAAATTAATCTATTAGGTACCCCACCTGTTGTGTATGGTGAATTAAAGTCAATATCATCCATGTTCTCAAAAATTTGTCCAGCTCCAGCCACTTGGGAACCATATCTTATTAATGGTGCGTACCTATTATCCCATGTATCACCTCTAACTGGTAATGTAATTTGGTAATCTACTAATGTTATACTTGGTCTTAATCCAGGTATTTTTAACCCTAAAGTTCTAGATATAGCTAAAACATTTTTTCTTTCTTGTGCGTAATCTAACTGTGTTTCCTGTAACATTCTATCTGTTTGGAAAGATAACATATCAGCAACAGCCGCGTTAAGTTCTAACAACATCATACCAACTGAAGCGTCATTAAAATCTGAAAATATTTCTGGGTAATATAATTTAATGAAATCTACTAACTCGTTTCTAACGTCAGCGAAGTTTCTAGAAAAATAATTTATCTTTTTTTCTGCCATTTTTTTTTATTTTATAATTCTATTATCACGAAGTCAGCTTTTTGTAATGCACCTTCGGTAAATATATAATCAATCCTAACTACAGCTGAATGTTCTGGTCTAACATTAAATTCACCTGGTTCTGGATATTCTACTTTTAATTCTGTTACAACTAAATTAGGGATATACTTATCTATTGCTGTTTGTATTTCAGATTTAATATTACCATGAGTTTCACTATCATTTTGTTCAAAAATATATTGCTTTAAATTACAACCAAAATCTGGTAAATAAAGTCTATCACCAGGTGTTGTTAATAGTAAATGTATTAAATCAGATTTAATAGCTTGTTTACCTTGGTCGTTTAACTTTAGAAAATAATTTTTCTTTGTGTCATCCTCAAAAGGAAAAGCTATATTAATGTATTTATACCCCATTTGTTTTTATTAATAAATATTCAACTATATAATTTATGTTAAAATTTTGAAATGTAAATTTTAGGCATAAAAAACCCCCATTTAAGGGGGTTATTTTTTATCCTTTAGTTTTTCTGATATTATATAAAGCTTCTAGTATTTGTTGACTTAAAGTTATATTATTACCCCAACCAATATTATTAGACTTTTTCAAAACCGTTTTTTGAAATTTTAGTTAAATCAACATCAATTTCACAAGCTCCACCAGCACAAGCTAGTTCACCACTTAAATCAGTATTATCTTCTAGTTCTATAACTTTAGATAAATCTATATTTGATAATGATTTCATCATTTTTTCATAAGTTTCAATATCACAATCCTCGAATGGTGCTTGGTCGTATGTACCTCCGTTATAAGGTAATACCGACAAACCATTGTAATGTTTACGGTTAGTCCACATCCATTCACCAGCTAATTCCCAATCCTCTGGTTTTAGTGATACAGTTGCTGATACATTGTGGGTGTTTTGACCTGTCCTATGACCTGGTTTAATCCATTCTTGTGATACTTTCTTAACCCTTTCCAATAAATCGAATGGGGATTCATGTCTTAATATAGAACCTTCTGGTGCTTTTTGTGGTACTGATATTACAGCGGTATCATGTGGTCTAAATAATTCGTCTTCTACTAAATCGGGATGATTTGTAACTAAGTAATTATAGATAGACTCATTCTTACCAACCCTCATTCTTCTTACATAATAATCATTATGCCAAGCGTGGATTCCAGATGAGGTACCTAAAGTTAATGAAGTAGTTCCAGCTGGTTTGACTGTAGTAGTTCTAGCTGATTCGTTTATACCTATAATATTAGCTATCCTTTTATTCTCATCATTAACAATATTCGCGGCTTCGGTCATATCATAACCCAAAACAACACCAGAACCTATACCAGTCATAGATACACCGATTAAGGCGTCTTTTTCTGTGGTTCTTTTCCATATATCTCTTAAGTAATGAAAGTCCGTGTAACCAGCTTGTAGTGTACCAATAAAGGATGCTGCCTTCACTCTTTCATTTAAATCTTCTTGTGACTCAATGTTAGATACGTTTACTTCACATAAATTACAAAACTGAAATGGTCTTAGTGCTATTTCACAACAAGGGTTAGTACCCCAATCCTTATCATATGTAAAATAGATACCTGGTTCACCAGCGTTTGATAGTTCTACTCTTTTCCATAAATCTAAGAAAAAACTTTTTGTGATTCTATTTCTTAATAATACAGCTGAATTATTAGCTCTACCCCTTTGTGGGTTTAATTCCCACCAATTACCTGACTTACATGAAATCATTTCATTGTCGTCAGCTGAAAATAAACTAATAAGTGCTGCTCTTCTAATACCACCCGCTAATACTGCATCAGCAATATAACAAATTATATCATGAGTTTCCAAAGTAGTTAATTTTTCACCATCTTTTTTGTTGTCTAACACACCAGTGATTTTAAGTATACACTCTTTTAGTGGTTGGGGTCCTGGTGCTTTACCACCTGATGTGACTAACATAGCACCTTTTGGTCTAATATCTGAAAAGTCAAATCTAGGTGTGGAGGAGTTGGTACCTAAATAAGATTTCATTAAAATCTTTATTGAGTCAGCCCAACCTTCAATTGAATCCGCTATAACAAATCTTCTAGTTCTATTAGGGTTTGGCTTTCTTATTTCTGGTAATTTTTCTACGTGATGATTTTGTACTGAATACCCTACACCGGTACCACCTAACAAAAGAAACATTGTTTCCGAAAAAGCGTCTAAATGGTCTATCGGTAGATAAGCACAGTTATAGATTCTATTTGGGGATATTTCAATTGGTTTACCACCGAATTGCATACTTCTCATTGAAGGTAATACTTTTTTGTTAGAAACAAATTTATAAACACTTTCAATTTCATCTTTTAACTTAGGGTAACTTTTAATATGCATCTCTTTGTTACGGGTAACTAAATCTTCCCAAGTCTCTCTTCTTTGTTTATTTGGTAAGTACTTCGCGTACTTTGTATAGACAGTAATGTCTGATAGAATTTTATTTGATAACTCCATTATTTTAATTATTTTTTTTTTAATTTATTATTTAATTAGACTCTGAACTTTGTTCTCTTCTAAGTTTTGATATTTTCAATCTTTCTCTAGCGTTTTCTTCTTTTCTAACCTCTACCTTTTTATTATACCCTAAAAAAGTATCAGCAGCTTCTGTATCAATAAACACTGTACCGTTATTGAATGTACAATCCTCAAAAAGAACACCATCTTTTCCGAATCTAGATTTAAGTACCGCTATTGTTGCTCTATTACCCTCTTTTTGGGCTAAAGTTCTAGCGATTGACATTATAAAATGTCCGATTTGTGCTTTCTTAATTGAACCACCCATTTGGTCCCCTGTTACAACATCTGCCGATATTGAGCTTCTATTACCTTGTACAGCGGTCCAACCAACTATACTATATTCAGCTAACATTGATTCAAAACCCCTCATAACATTACCTTCTCCAGACCATTCATCATTGTAAATCCTAGCGGATTCTACACAATCGATATAATCTAAAACAATCATGTCCGGTTTAAAACCAACAGATATTAAGTGTCTTAAGTATGTTTTAATGTGGTTAACTGTAACACCTTCAGACGAAAACTTTCTTATTACTAAGTCGTTTTCACTACCAATAGTTTTTTCTTTTACTACTTCTATTATTTTTTCTTTATCATCAGATAAAGAATTAAGTTCAACACCACTCCAACAAGCCGCGTGTTTTCTCTTAATAACATCGGGTAAATCTTCGAAAACTATTTGTAATACATTGTATCCAGCATTATATGCTGAATTAGCTATTTTGGTTAACATAGTTGTTTTACCAACACCATAAGGTGCTAACACTACCCCTAATTCACCTCTTGATAGACCTCCATCGGTTAAATTATCAATACCACTTATTCCCGTAGGAATTGGATGTCTAAAGTCCTCTTCTAGGACATCTTCCCAACCTTCACTAATAGAAGTTCCATCATCTTTCTCAGCTCCCACAGATAAAGCTTCTTTCATGATATCCGCACACTCCTCATATCTACCAAATTCACCATTATCAATGATTTTAGATATTTTGTCATTAGCTTTCTTTAGTTCTTGTTGTCTACAGAAATTTAAAGATTCGTTTTGTACATACTCCCAATCCTCAACTTCTAAATTTCTTATTTCTTTAGTTATTTCAAATACATAGTCTTGTGTTATTTTATCCTTAATCTCTACCTTTAATACAGTTTCTAAAGTATCCCAAGCTGGTACCTTTTCGAACCTCTCAAAGTAATCTTTTATTGTAGCTATTATAAGTCTAAAATATTCATTATCGAAATATTTTGCGTGAACGATATCTATTATTCTATCAGCGAATTTTTTATTTGCTGGATGAATAATTTGATTAATGAATTCTGTTTGAAACTTGTAACCTAAATAACCTAAAGTTGTAACATTTTTGCTCATATAAATTTAATTTTTTATATATTAATAAATAAGTATTTGGTTTTACTTTCCGCTATATTCCACATCAAATTTTTGTAAATAAAACGTTTCTCTAATTTCTTTAATAATAGAAGGGATTATTTTCCTAACATCTACAGAATATCTAACTCTTTGTGGATAAACATTACCCGTAAACCTTTTCTTAGCTACTGCTCTATCATCTATTTTAATTTCAAAATCGAAAATATCTTCATCTTCATAAACATCTTCATTAATGATATCTTCTTGTAATTGTTTTTTATATGGATTGTAATTTCGGTGTAAATACTCGTAAGTTTTATCTTTTAAATCATCTTGTATTAATCTCACACAGTCGTCAACACAATCCATTATATTATAAGATTTAATAACTTTTGAGTTGTATTTTTTAACTGAAAAATACCTTTGGCATATTATATTACCGTTAATGTACAGTACAAATTCGAACTTTTTCATTTTTTTCTTTTTTTAAATTTTAATTTTTCTTTTTTTAATAACTTAACAAATGGTTCCATAAAGTTTAAGTAACCATTTTCTCCACCCGGTAAAACGTACATAACACCATCTTCTATCATCATTTTGAGGACGTTTTTAGGGTCTCTACCTAATGGGTCTATAGGTAAATCTATTAAATTAATAACATTTTCTGAAGCCTCTTCAGTTAATAAAGGTTGATTTAAGTCAATTATTTTTTTATTAACCTCATAAAGTGGACCCCTATGGTTACCCCTAGTTTTACCTTCTATGATATTTTGTATTACTTTTAGTGGTTTATCTCTCTCCTCGTTTATTTTTTTACTAGATTCTATTATCTCATCTAAACTAACTTTTCTCTCTTTTAATTGGGGGAAATGTTTTAATAGAGTGTTTTCAGAGACTCCATCAACCCCTTTAATATAGTCACTACCACAACCTTCTATGATTTTAATTAACCCCGCGTTAGTATAGTGGTGTTCAAAAAACCATTGGTAGTTACCGATACCTACTTCCATCTTCTTGTCAGCTAAAAAGATAGTCACATCTTCATTTATTAATTGACACATGTCTCTATCATTAGTATAAATCATAACTTCTTCTAATTTCTTTTTATTTTTACAATAAAAAGCTATTAAATCGTCTGACTCTACATCTGAATGTTCATATTGTCTAATCGATAAATCTTCTGCGTATTGTTTTACTCTTAACTTTTGGGATTCGTACTCTTTATCAAAAAATTTGGGTCTATTACCTTTATAGTCTGGATAATAATCTAAACGAAGTGTTCCACCACGTTCTCCATCCCAAGTTATAACAGCCTTTTCTATTTTGTGTTCAAGAATTAATTTTCGTAAAGTACTATAGAAGGCAAAGATACCACCTATATGTTTGTCTTTATGGTAAACGTTCTTAGCTCCGTTATAAGAACGTTTCATAAGAACGTTACCATCGACAATAAGAGTTTTTGTTTTTTTAGGTTTGCTCCTAGAAGTTCGTAGACCCATGCTGGCTAAAATTAAAAGGTCCAACAATCTTTTCTCTTGCAATATCTTCTTCAGATAATTCTAATACACCCAACTCGATTAATAAATTTTTAGCTTCTTCGGCTATGTGTTCTCCACTAATGAATTTTTCTATTGTGATTTGAATCACGTAATAAGCATTCATTTGTGTTCTATCATCACCAACCAAAGCTTCTTTATTTAATTCTAATAATCTATTATAATCTATTCTCATTGTGTGTATTAAGCTAATCCTTGAATATTGTCTTTTACTATTTCGGTTTCAAATGACGTATCACTTTCATCCAATTCTTCCAAACCACTTTTGATAAACATGTCCATCCAATAATCAGCGTACTGCTCTTTATAAGTTGTTTCTGCTGACTTGTCGTCTGCAATGAAATCATGTGGTGTGACAATCACTTTACCATCTTGGTATCCAATACCGTTGACGTGGTTCTTTAAGATTGAAATCTTTGACCTTGTAGCGTAATTGATTTTTCTTCCACCTTTAACTGCGTTTAGTTTATTTGTCCCTGAATTCTTTTGATTACCAAACAAGAAGATAAGTGTACTATTTAAGAAAATAGCTTCCCCACCTTTCATTTTTATTTTAGGTTGTCCAAAAGGGTTATCAGGTAACTCAACCCAAGGTTGATTAACAAACACAATTGTATTGGTGTATGGTGATGTTTCTTTTCTAGAACCAGTAATCCTACCGTTTAGACCCATACCAATTTTATCGGCTAGTACTGATGCGTTATGCATCTTACCACCTTTTCCATCGTATGTCATCTTACAAGGGATAGACCCAACAGAATCCCATAAGAAACAAATGTCCTTTTGAATTTCTTTTTCTTGTGCGTCTAACACCTCATTAACGTAGTCTGTTATTTGTTCTATATAATCGAAATCATCTTTAAACAAAAAGAAACCTTTCCAATCACCTGGTGAAACTTCATCACACTCAAAGCCCATTAACTTAGCGTGAGAGAAACTCCATTTCTTTTCTGTTATAATAAAAATAGGTAGTATGTCATTTTTTTGACACCACATAGCCGCTTTAATTAAAGCTGTGGTTTTACCTGTGTCTGAGTGCCCTAAAAAGACATTCAAATGACCTATGGCTGGACCAGGTACTCCAGTTGCTTTTTGGAATACCTCACCCAAGTCAATAAATCTATCTTTCTTATATTTTGTCTTACTACTGAATTTATCAGATAAGGTTTCTATATCGAAAGTTTTTTTCTTAATTGCTGTTTTTTTAGCCATATTATTTTTTTTAGAATGGTTGTTCGTCATTATCATCAGAAGAAACTTTTGCTGTTGTGTTAACTTCAGTTACAACTTGTGTGTTTGTTTTGATTGATGTCTCCATCTCACTATCATCCCCTTTAGCGATAAACTTACTTAAATTTTTATCCCACATAGGTGTTTCTCCATCAGCAATTAATTGTACATATTCTAATGGTTGAGCTTTATAGATATCTTTCCAAGAAGTATCATCTGACATCCACTCTTTAGCACTTTCCGATTTTGGGTCAGTTAATATAGATGGGTCTTCTGACATAATAGATGTTACTTTTGTGTAACCTTTATTGTCTCTACCTAAAATAATGTTAATATCTCTACCTTCTCTTGGGTCAGTAATATCACCCTTTTTAGTGAATAATGGTATAATCTTATCTAAGATACCTTCACCTTTGTAATTGTGTGTAAATCTCCAAAACTTAACACCATCACCTTCTTTAGAACGGTCAATTACTCTAGCCATATAATATTTTTTAGCCGAGTATTGTTGAGCTAATTCTTTATCTGCTTTATTTCCAGTTTCCTTCCATGATTTAAATAAATCATTAGAAACCTCACATAATGGACAGTGTTCACCATCGTTGTGTTTTCTACAGTAAATTTTTCTCCACTTACCACCTACTTTAACCGAATGCCAATGGCCTTCATCAAAAGGGGTGTCTCCTTCTTTGTTAACTGGGTGTGTCCCAGTCTTAGGTGGCATAATTCTAATAGTTTGTTCACCATTATTTATACCTTCCTCTAATCTTACAGCAAAATATTTACTGAAATCTTGTTCGTATGAAGTATTACTACTGTTTCCAGTCTTGTTTGTTTCATACTGCTTCGCAATCGCATCGAGTACACTCATTTTTTTTTGTTTTTTTAAATTATTAATTATTATTTACCCTTTAAGTATAGTGTATACTTTCCTAAATGTAAATACAAAATGGGGTCAAAATCTTTAAAAATTGACCCCATTCAGTGTTTTTGTATGTTTTTATTAATTTTGTTTGCTTGGGTTGAAGGTATTTTTAATCTCTTCTTCACTATATGAATCCTCTAGTTCTTCTGGTGTTAAAACATATTCTTTTGTTTGACCGTCTGATACTTCTTCACCTGTTGATATTCTATATCTGTCGTCTTTTGACTTTTCTTGCCAATAATCAGATAATTTCATGTTGAATGGGTAACTATCTAAAGAACGTAACTCTAATTGTTCTTCTGGTGATTTAACGTCTTTTTCTAACTTAGTAATTTTAGAGGCTATGGTATCCATTTTACTTAGTTGATTTTCTAAATTACTTAACTTATCTGTTAATGACTTTAAAAATTGACCATTTTCTGTCCCAACGTTAACAGCTTGTTGTGCTAGGTCTTTAGCTTCGTCAGATTTATTAACTATAGCGGTAACATCAATTTCTTCAACATCTTCACCTTCTCCTTCTAAATCATCTGCTGCTGAAAATTCACTAGCTGTATCGAATTCGTCAGTTTCCTCTTCACCCTCAACTTCTTCAGTTTCTTCACCACCTTCAGTTTCTTCTGGTGAACCCTCATCACCAAAATCAAAATCTTCAGTTTCTTCCCCTTCAACTTCTTCAGTTTCTTCTTCATCACCTGGAGCTTCTGTTAACGATTCTTCATTGTATTGCCAAGGTTGTCTAACTTTTCTTTCGTTAATAGTTTTTATACCATCTTCAACATCATAGTTAATTAAGTTTAAAAACTTATTAACTTCTTCTTTAATTAAATTTTCTTTTTTCATTATACAGTGTATTCACTTAATAGTTGTCTCCCATCATTAGTAATGATTTTTTTAGCTTCTCTTTGCACTAACTCTTGTGGGTCATTTATTAAACATTCCTCGTCTTTACAAGTTTTTTCATCTTGTAAGAAATTATCTAACTTATCGTTAAGTTCTTTCTCTTTTCTATTGTTAGGATTATTCATATATCTTTTTTCTATAAATATGCCTCTAATTGATATTCTTCTTTTTAAGGGATAAAATATCTAAATTATCATTTTTTAATGATATCATACTATCTACATAACTATCCCAATCAACTTTATAATTGTTATAATCTATATTACCACCCTTTAAATCAAAGTCTCTCTCTATTAATCTATTCAAAGAGTTAATTGTGAAAAAGGTGGTTCCTTTTTTATGGACTTGTATGGTTTTATTTAATTCTTTTCTTAGGTTAATTTTTTCACCTATCTGTAGGTATAGTTTATACGTTAACATTAAACTTTTATCGTCTAATTCAAATATAAAAACTGAATTCGGATTAATTCCAAATTTATCTTTTAATTTGTCAAGAAATAAATCTAATTGTTCTGGTTCAACGAATGTTGCTACTAATATTATCTTTCTTTGCATCTAAATAGGGTGTGTATTTTAAATCGACATTCTTTAATTGACTTGGTAATTCTTTGTAGTCTTTTATTTTAATTAAATTTTTAATTTTATTAATTATGTCCCAAGACATAAACTTCAATAAACCAATATCAATATGATGTATTATATCACCACAATAAACATATAGTCTATCTGAATATAAATATCCATCACACCCCTTAATGTGCTCAATAACAAAATTTAAGTAATCATTTTCTGTGTTGAATTTCAAAGGACTTAAATCTTTAACTTTTATTTTTGATACTATATTATCTAAAGATTCTTTTAAAAAACTATCTAAGTGTTCTTGAAATAGTTTTCTTTTTTCTCTAGGTGAGAAAGTCCAATAGGTTGTTTCGTTTAGTTTATGGTTTAAAATAGATGCTCCCCTTTCTTTAGCTAACTCATAACCAACTATGATTTCAATTAAACCTTCTTCGTATGACATAATATTTGTCATATAAGGTTTCATAATATTTTTATCTTCTGTCGTTATTTTAATTAGCTTCATTAAATAAACTTAATCAAAAAAATTAAACAAGTCCATTACTTTTTATATAATCTAATAAAAACGGTGCCCTTTCTTGTGCTTTTTTCATACCACCTAAAAGACCAGTTAAATAACCTTTAACTTCTGCCACACTCTCACCTACACCTGTATTACAATGATAATAAGCTAATACCGCGTTTGTGATGTCTGGGAAGTTATTTCGGTTTGTTGCCCCATAAGCGGTTATTTTACCAGTTTTAATTAAAGATTTTATACGACCATCCATAAAGTCTGCCACAACTATATTAGCTATTGTTGGTTTGTTTACTAGGTCGGGATTATTAAATATATCTTCTCCAACAACAGATACCTTTTTCTCATAACTACCTTTAAAAGTTAATTGATTAAAACCTCTTCCCCTAAAATTCCACCCATCATCACTTAACGGACCGACATCACTTTTGGGTGCTTTGTTATTACCGTACCTATTTCCATACATTTGATTAGCTATTTTTTTCTGGTATACGTTAGAATCAGCCTTCATTGTTTTTGGGTTTACAAACCCTAAATCAACAGCGGTCTGTTCTGTGGGGAACTTTGAAGGGAAAACTTCTGTAAGCCTTTTAGCACTATAAAAGAAACTTTCTGATTTAGGGTTAAAACTACTTTCCTTACTAATTATAGCTAATATAGCCGCTATAGCGAATGGTTGGGTGAATCCATATTCTTTTAATTTTTCTACAATTATTTTTATATTATTTTTTTGTTCTGTGTTTAAATTTTTAACAAAACGTTCACCTTTAGCTGGGT
>TARA_R110001599_G_scaffold64023_1_pt1 | contig 94154 bp, 80 predicted proteins | sample TARA_R110001599 | Tara Oceans TARA_R110001599 (sample SAMEA4398360) | marine metagenome | biome: Polar Biome; feature: [MES] marine water layer (ENVO:01000295) within the mesopelagic zone...; material: water (ENVO:00002006), including particulate matter (ENVO:01000060) such as...... | reverse complement strand
AATTGTTCCAAGCTTGCGCCAACTTCCATCACGATTTTTTGCTGTGCAGGTGTCAGGCTGTCGTAGGTGCTGTTGGCCATTAACAGTGGCTCAAACATAAACCAGAACGTATTTTTGCGTGCCGTCGTAACTGATTTCGCTACTTCATACAGACGGAAGCTCAATAGCGAGGTGCTTGAGGTAACTGCTGCATCCAATACACCGGTTTGCATCGCGTTATAGATTTCCGAAGAAGGGACGTTGGTGATAGAAGCACCGGCACCTTTAAACATCGTATCCATATCTTTGCTGCCGCCACGGATGCGTACGCCATCAACATCTTCTGGTTGCACGATAGGTTTGCCTTTCGACGCCACGCCGCCAGCTTGCCACACCCAAGTAATAATCTTGACGCCTTTTTTGTCGACAATATCTGTCAACGCTTTGCCGATAGGTGCGGTTTTCCAGCGCAGACCTTGCTCGTAGCTCGTCACCAGTGCGGGCATCAGACCCAGATTGACTTCGGGAATCTTGCCGCCTTCATAAGCTAGTGGGAGCACGGTCATGTCCAACGCGCCGGTTTGCATGGCAGAAAATTGTGCTTTAGGTTTGAAAAGCGAGGCCGAAGGATAAATTTGAAATTTCAGGTCGCCGTTCGTGCGCTTTTCTACTTCTTCGGCAAACTTGACGGCTAGGCGATGGCGGAAATCAGCGCTAGGATCATCGCCACCTGGAAACTGATGCGAGATTTTGATGACACGCGGTGCAGCAACTGCAGCACCAGCCATACCAACTGTTAGTGCGCCCAACAGGACGGACGCCAACGTGGTTTTTAAAAACTTGTTATTCATGATGTTCAGTCTCCTTGATGAATTTTTGTACAAAAGATTCTGCTATGCCTTCTTGTGATGCTGATGCTGCAGATAAATCCGTCGCTCCATTGGCATGTTTATGCCATTGACCAGATCATCGGTTTTTACAGATATTGATCTTAAAACACCTCAAATACGATGCATGTTTTATGCACTGCATCGCACTTTATATTCTTTAAGACGTTTTGTGTATACAAGAATACATTTAAGAAATACGCAGTCAAGGATTAAATGCGTCTTATAATTACTCATGTATATATAGTTGCTTCTTTGTTATTTGCTTTGTTCTCTCCAATTAATAGCTGGAAAATAGTCATCAGTGAAAAACCGTTCCGAAATGCTGCGCGAAGCGATAGAAGAAAAAATCGCCATCGGCAAACTAAAACCTGGGCATCATCTTGACGAGACTGAATTAGCAAAAGAATTCGGCGTGTCGCGCACGCCTATACGTGAGGCGCTTATTCAGTTGGCGTCCATGGGTATTATCGAAGTGCGACCGCGGCGTGGCGCCGTGGTTGCAGAAATCAGCCCGCACAAATTGGTGGAAATGTTTGAAGTGATGTCAGAAATTGAGGCAATGTGCGCTCGACTTGCGGCACGCAGGATGTCACCCGCCGACCATACTGAATTGTTGGCAGCACATCATGCTTGCGAAGCAGCGCGTAACGCCCCTGATCCAGATGAATATTTTTATCGTGGAGAGGTATTTCACGATTGTATTTACGCTGGCAGCCACAACGCTTTCTTAATTGAGCAGGCACGTACACTTCATCGTCGTTTACGTCCTTATCGTCGTTTACAGTTACGTGTGCGTGGTCGCATCAGCACCTCGTTTTCTGAGCATGACGCCGTGGTCAACGCGATTATCGAAGGTAAGAGCGATGTCGCTGGTGAATTATTGCGTGATCACATCATGATTCAAGGACAGCGTTTTACCGATCTGATTGCCTCACTGTCGCGGATATCAACGCAAGCCGCTTGATCAAGCAAGAAAATCATCTGCTCAAAGGCTCACGCCTTTCGTAGGCTACCTAGGCCGCTCAGATCGACGTGTCTTTTTGTTCGAGTGATGGTTTCGTACCACCCGTGTCAGCTTTCCTGCTCTCGACGTTCTTCTCCTCTGTGCTGTAGACTTTCTCTATACGCTGCAAACCTTTCATTCAAGCAAATGTATAAGCTTCGTTTGCAAGTGTCGTTTGCGACATGCACCTTCAATACAAAGGCGGGTAGATGAAAAAAGTAATCTCGGGAATCGTAATCATCGTTTTATTGGGCGTGGCAGCACTGTTCGGATATAACTGGTGGCAGCAGCAACAGCAGCCAGAGACCATCACAGAAGTAGCGCCTTCAGTGATTGCTCCTGAGCCAGTGGTCGTGCCACCAGCTGTCGAGACACCGCCGCCGATATTGCACCCTATAGAACCGCCACCGCCGACTGAAGAGCCGTTACCCACTGTGCAAGATAGTGACAAGGTATTAGGTGAGGCATTAAGCGACGTGGTGGGTCCATCTGTGTGGAAGGCGCTATTTTTTCCAGATTTATTGATTCGTCATATTGTGGCGACGGTTGATAATTTGCCGCGTCATGAAGCACCTTCCAAAATGTGGCCAATACGTCCGGCTGGATCGTGGATAAAAACCAAAGGAACAGAAGGGAGTTTGACGCTGGATCCTGCTAATGCAGAGCGTTATGCGCCGTATGTCGCCATGGTGCAGCAACTCTCCGTCGATAAGTTGGTAACCGTGTATCGCCAGTTTTATTCATTGTTCCAGCAGGCTTATAAAGAGCTGGGTTATCCAGATGCCTATTTCAACGATCGTCTAGTGGTCGCGATTGATGACATGCTAGCTGCCCCCGAGCCTGAAGGGCCTATCGAGTTAATCCAGAACAAGGTGCGTTATCAATTTGCGGATGCCGATTTGGAAAGCCGCTCGGCTGGGCAAAAAATCATGTTGCGCATTGGCGTGGAGAATGCGCGTATCGTTAAAGCAAAGCTGCGCAAGTTACGTGCTGCAATAACACAATTCAGCGCCAAACCTGTATCAACCAAACCCGTGTCATCGCCACAAATAACACCTCAGCAAAAGACAACGCAGTAGTGGATAACGTATTTAGATGGCGCCCAATACCTGCCCTACGACAAAGCTTGGATTGAGATGATTTTTGTCATCTCTTTGATTCCCAAGCTTTTGTCGAGCGCGTATTTTCAGGATACGTTGGGACGTAAAGTCTAATGATTAATGAAAAAATGTGAAGTAGTGAAAAGGGGCTGGATATGAACGGATTTCAAATCACATTTTTACGCTTTTCTATGTGAAGACGGCAGGTGAATTGGGCTCTTTGGGCGATGTCCCGTCCTGAGTATGCAATTGCTGAAGCATCTGTTGCGGGTCTTCGGATAAATCAATCGATGAGCGTAGGCGAGGCAGGGCATGCGCATAATTCTCTGCAATGAAGGTGATCATGCCTTCTCGTATCAGACAGCGTAAATCGAAGGCGCGTCCCGAATCTTGAGCACTGACTAAAAAGCGCAATTGAACTGCACGTTCGTTGGTGTCCGTCACCTGCAAGCCGCATACGCGTTTGTCCCATAATTCAGAAGACGTACAGATACGCTCGAATTCCTGCCGCAATGGTGCGATAGGGACGGAAAAATCCAGCCATAAAAACACTGTGCCGAGAATAGTTGACGACGAATGCGTCCAGTTTTCAAACGGATTTTCGACAAACCACTGCAGTGGGACGATTAATCTACGCTCATCCCAAATTTTAACGACGACAAAGGTTCCGGTGATTTCCTCGACCCGGCCCCATTCTCCTTGCACGATCAACACATCATCAATTCGAATGGGCTGGGAAAAGGCAATTTGCAGTCCAGCGATAAAATTCCCGAGTACTGGGCGCGCTGCGATACCGGCCACTAATCCAGCGACGCCGGCGGATGCGAGCAGGCTGGCTCCAAATTGTCTGGCTCCTGGAAGAGTCAGTAATACAAACGCCAGGCCGAGCAAACCAGCAATGAAATGTGCACTGCGCGCTAACACCCGTGTTTGCGTCAGTACACGGCGTGCTTTTAGATTGTCCTGCACATCAGAAGGATTCAACTGAATAACCGTTGTCGCCACCGCTTCTATGCACGACATAGCAAACCAGGTGAGGCAGGCAATCAAACCAACGGTGGTTACATACGAAATCTGCGTCAGGAAGGGCGTCTCTTCAGGTGCGCCAGCCAGAACCAGACGTATAGCCAGCAGGATCATACAGCTGCGGCTTGCATTAAAGGTGAGAACAGTAAGATTAGTGGTAAAGGGCCGTTTGCGCGCCAGCCTCCTTAACACTGCAATCAGTGCACGATGTGTAATAACTGCGAGTACCAGAGCGACAAAGGCACTAACGATAACCACCAGTCCGGAGCGGAGCGGACCTTCTGGAACGTTGGATAGAAAAAACATATCCATTCAAATACTCCCGAAAATAAAACGTTTCTTGTAAAGCATCTGTTAAAGCATGGCGCAGTAGAGAGTACAAGCAATCTCAATGCCTACTATTGGGTGGTGTCCTTGATTGACCCTGGAATTTTAAAAAAAATCTGCTGATCATCTTTTTTTATGACTCATATTTGTCTGTGGAGAATCTTAAAGATGTGCGCCGCGTTGAACCATGGGCAAATTGACCAAGTATGTATCAACCTAATTCATACCCAATTTGGTAAAATCTCTCTTTTACGGTATTTCGTCTCATGTGATCTGACTGAGTCCATCCCGATCAAGTCAAATTCGATTCATTCTTGCTGGAGCAAACGTGCCTGGTCTCTTACCCAACGTCGATCCCGACGGTCTTCTTGAATATTCCGTCGTCTACACTGATCGTGCCGTCAACCATATGTCGCTGCGCTTTCAGGGCGTGATGCGCGATATTTCCCGCACTCTGAAACAGGTCTATCACGCTGATACAGCGATCGTCATGCCCGGCAGCGGCACTTTCGGCATGGAAGCGGTGGCACGCCAGTTCGCCACTGACAAGCCTTGCTTGGTACTACGCAACGGCTATTTCAGCTACCGCTGGAGCCAGATTCTGGATGTGGGTAACATTCCTTCTGGGACCACGATTTTGAAGGCGCGCCCGATAGAGAACACATCGCAAGCGCCATTTGCGCCAGCCCCGATAGAAGAAGTCGTCGCCGCTATTACCAAAACCAAGCCAGCCGTCGTGTTTGCCCCACACGTGGAAACCGCCTCAGGCATTTTGTTGCCTGACGATTATCTGCGCCAGGTCGCTGATGCTGTACATGCAGTTGATGGCTTGTTCGTACTGGATTGCATTGCCTCCGGTACGCTTTGGGTCGATATGGAAAAAACCGGCGTGGATATTCTGATCAGCGCGCCGCAAAAGGGTTGGAGCGGTTCCGCTGGTTGTGCTTTCATCATGTTAAGCAAGCTCGCTCATAGCGTGATGGATACGACGCAAAGTACCAGCTTCGCCAGTGATTTGCGCAGATGGCAGCAGATCATGGACGCCTACGAGCAAGGCAACGTCGCGTATCACACCACAATGCCGACCGATGCGCTAACCGTGTTGCGCGATACGATGGCCGAGACCGAGGCTTATGGCTTTGAAAGAGTGCGTACCGAACAACAGGAACTGGGTAAGCGTGTGCGGGCATTGATGGCTGAAAGAGGATTCAAGAGCGTTGCTGCGCCAGGATTTGAGGCGCCAGGCGTGGTGGTTAGCTATACCAACGATGATGGCCTGCAGTCCACCAAAAAGTTCGTCGCTGCAGGTTTGCAGACAGCGGCAGGCGTACCTTTGCAATGTGATGAGCCAGTAGACTTTAAAACCTTCCGCATTGGTCTGTTTGGCTTGGACAAGTTGCACAACATAGACCGCACCGTGACCCACCTGACCAATGCTTTGGATGCGATGCGCTAAATAACGCAGTTACCGTTAGGTCCCTCACGTCTTGATCGCAAGATCGGCAGGTGAGGGACTATCAAAAAAACGATCAATATCAAAGCCGGCTTGGCCTAGACGGACAGCCTGCGATCTCCCACCAATTTGGCAGTAGTTCTAGAATATTGGGTCGGGCAAAGCGATCATCCATTAAATGGATCACACCACGATCCTGCTGTGTCCGAATAACCCGTCCTGCCGCCTGCACCACTTTTTGCAAACCGGGATACAAATAGGTGTAGTCATAACCATCGCCAAAGACGGCGTGCATTCTGTGTCGCATCTGCTCATTGATTGGATTCACCTGAGGCAGGCCCAGCGTGGCGATGAAAGCACCGATCAGTCGGTTTCCTGGTAGATCGATGCCTTCCGCAAATGCGCCGCCCAATACAGCAAATCCAATGCCTTTCCCATTCAGGGTAAAGCGACTCAGGAATACTTTGCGTTCATCTTCATCCATGCGCCGCGATTGCTGCCAGATGGGAATGTTGGGGTAACGATCGACAAACAAGTCGCAGATTTTGTGCAGATAGTCGAAACTGCTGAAGAAGGCCAGATAGTTTCCCTGCTGTTGGAGATATTGCTGCGCGATCAGATCCACAATCGATGCAAGGGAGTGATCACGATGTTGATAACGCGTCGAAATATTTCTTGAAATATGTACAGCCAATTGCATCGCCTCAAATGGCGATGCCACGTCTATCCAGGCAGTGTTCTCTGGCAGCCCAAGTGTATCGGCATAAAAATGCCAGGGACTGAGCGTAGCGGAGAATAGCGTGGCGGAATGAGCTGCGGCAAAACGCTGTTGCAGAAACGGTGCGGGAATGACATTGCGCAGGCAAAGAACGGAATTCGTACGACCACCTTGCACCGAATTTTTAGTGATGTCGAAGAGTGAATGTTCGCCAAACAATTCTGCCAAGCGTGAAAAATGCAACGCATCGAAGTAGAACCGTTGCAGGTCTTGATGCAGGCCTTCCGGATTGTCGGCCATGAAATCCGTTATCTCGGAACTAGCTTGCTGCAGCGCAAACAGAAACTTGCTGGCGATCGCGGGATACACTTGGTAGTCGTCAATCTGTTCCTGATGCAATGCGTTCCATTGCCGGTTGACGCGATCGAGCACTGTTTTCAACGTCTTCGGTGCCGACTGTCGCACAAAGCGAAAGTCGTTTTGATTCAGTTCGGCAGAATACATCTTGCGCGCACGTTCCAGCATATTGTGAGCCTCATCCACCAGCAGACTTACGCGCCATTGATCCTCTGTCGCCAGGCTGTACAGCATGGCGCTTGTATCAAAATAGTAGTTGTAATCGCCGATGATCACATCACTCCATCGCACCAGCTCTTGGCTGAGGTAATAGGGACAAACCTGATGTTCCAGCGCGATGGCACGCAGGGAAGATTGATCGAGCTTCTGTGCATTCACAGCGGCCAGCCGCGCCGGTCCGACACGATCATAAAATCCCTTTGCCAGTGGACAGGACTGCCCGTGGCATGCCTTGTCAGGATGCTCGCAGGATTTATCCCGTGCGACCAACTCCAGCACGCGCAACGGCAAATACGGAGTATTTTTCTTAATCAAATCGATGGCATCCAATGCCGGTCCGCGACCGGATGTCTTTGCTGTTAGAAAAAAAATCTTGTCTATCTTCTGGGCAGGGCTGGCCTTCAACAAAGGAAAAATGCTGGCTATGGTCTTGCCTATACCCGTTGACGCCTGCGCCATCAAGCAACGTCCGGAGACTGCTGATTTATAAACGGATTCTGCTAATTGTCTTTGCCCGTGCCGGAAATCCGCGTGCGGGAAATTCAAATGCGACAGCGCAGCGTCACGCTCTATACGATGCTCCGATTCCTGATCTGCCCAGGCAATAAAATTTTCGCATTGCTGTTCGAAGTATTGTTTCAGCGTCTCTGCTAAATGAGTTTCGACCAACATCGTTTCTTTTTGCGTAGCAATGTCAAAGTACACCAGTGCCACGTTAATCTCGGGCAGTCCGCGCGTCTGACACAAAAGCCAGCCGTATATCTTTACTTGCGCCCAATGCAAGTGCCGATGGTTGTCCGGCATCTTTTGCAAATCGCCGCGAAAGGTCTTGACCTCTTCTACGCGATTGCGCTTTGGATCGTAGCCATCAGCACGACCGCGTACGCTCAGGTGTTTGTATTCGCCGCTGAGGTTGACTTCAGATTCATAATGCTTTGCGCGACGCGATGCCACAGTGGCGTGGCCGGCCATACCTTCCAGTGCGGAAGGCGAGGGCGTAAAGCGCAAATCGAGATCGCCTTTCTTTGCAGTGAACTCGCACAGCGCACGTACCGCCACGCTGTAATTTACGGCATCGCTCACGCTGCTCCCTCCAGCCATTGCACGTAGCAGACAGCTACCGGCATGTCGTGATCGACAAAATAATCCAGCCAGCGTATCTGATTGTCCTGCAGACGATCGCCCGGCCCCTTGACCTCGAGCATGCGATAGCGTTTTTCTACCGGCCAGAACTGGATCAGATCGGGAAAGCCGGAGCGATTGGCGGGGATGTCGCGCAGCATGCGCTCAAACCATTTCTTCAGATGTTTTGCCGGCAGACAATCCAGCGCCAGCTTTAGCAATTTCTCATCCAGCACGCTCCAGAACACAAACGGAGACTGCATGTTCTGTTTGGCATGGAAATTATCAACAATGGTTTGCCTGTATAGCTCGCTGTCGAGTTGCGACAGACATGCAGCAAATAATTCCGCGCGACGCTGATGGAAATCGGACCGGTGCAAATCGGCGGGACCATGATGAAATGGATGAAAAAATGCGCCAGGTAAGGGCGCGAAGATCGCCTGCCAGCACAACAGGCCGAACAGTGAATTGATCAAGGTGTTTTCGACATACATCACCGGCGCGTGGTCGCAGGAATAATGTGCGCAGACTATATGTTCGACTGTGGTGGCTTGTGCCGGATAGGGTAGGCGCAGGTCGATACGTTCAACCGCAGGCGGTTTGGCGGGGAGCGATCTGGCAAAACCTAGCTTGCGCTGCAGACGCGGCAAAATGCGCAGCAAGGCCTGTTGCTCGGCTTCGTTTTCGGGCGCATCGAAGGCAATCTTCGCTAAGTCACAGGCCGCATCGATTTCTTCGCGACGTTCCAGTACACGAATAGCTCGAAGACGCGCCCCCCGATAAGAGCAGCGCCGATAGATGTCGAGTGCGTTTTGCCATTCCATGCTTCGTTCATATTGCTGGGCAAAGCGAAACAGCAGCTTATTACGTCGGCCCTCAAGCCATGTATTTTCAAAAGGCGTCAGTGGGATATCGAGCAGGATGTCGTCAGGGCAATCGCCCTGATCCAAGCGTTCACGACATCGGTGCAGATGCAAATAGTCGTCCACCTGCTGACGACATAGAAAACCGCGCGAAGAGGGCGAGAATTCGACTTGCTCGTAACGATAGATGCCCAAATCTGACAAAACAAATTCTGACCAGTCCTGATACAGATTGCCGAAGAACATCAGGCGCAGGCGTTCACACATTGCCATGATGCTGAGTTGATAAACGCATTCATCAGTCTCCGCGTGCCATTCTGAAAACCGTCGCGCTTGAGGAAATGTAGTGCGCAATGCTTCCAGCAATTCCTGTTTCCGCGCAGCTTTCGTCACTGGATTCAAACGAAATATGATCGTAATTTCCGGCTTCGTCAGCAAGCCGAATATTTCATCCAACGTCATCACAGGATCGCGCACCAGCCAGCCTTGTTCAAGCAAGGGTAACGCGGCGTGATCAGGACAGGCGATCTCGTCATAGCAAAGTTTGCCAGCCCGAAAAAGCGTGCCTTTGCGCATCACCATTCGCACCAGCAAGGCACGCGATGCTTGTGGCAAGGCGCGAAACGTTGCAATGAAATTCAACTCTTCGCTGGACAGTAAATCACTGTAGCGTTGCGTAATCCAGTCCAAGACAAGTTGAAAATTGTCTAGGTAATAGAAAGGGTTGGGCAGGGTGACGGGCATCGGTAAACAAAAAACGAAAAATACGAAAATACGAAAACTAAGTACGAGAGCGGAAAAACCCGTCCCTGCACGATACTGTTTATGCGTACAGTATATAGCAACTAAATCGTGGCTGTGATTTCGCTTGGAAGCATGGTCAGAACAGCGTCATGGCGCGCGTGCTAGTGATGCGCAAAGATAATTGTCTTCGTGGAAAGTTTCGAAAATAAAGAGAACAAGGTGGATAGAAAAGGCTTTTATACTGTGTATATATACAGTATATTGGTGAGCCCCACCTCGTTTTTGGAGCACTCATGGCCGCGGTATTGCCAGCCCTTATTAACCTTAGTAATGCAAGCAGCTTGTCCTTGCCGGATTCGGTTTGGCGCGGCGACCAGTTAGGTTCGTATCGTGCTACGCCTGTGGCAAGCGGATACCCCGATTTGGATAAGGAGTTGCCCGGTAGCGGCTGGCCGCCCTCTGTATTGGTCGAGCTGTTGCTTCATTCTCCTGGTATGGGTGAGCTGCGTCTACTGGCGCCGACCTTGGCATCGCTGACGCAATCCGGCAAAACGCTCATCCTGCTGGCGCCGCCGCATATACCATTTGCACCGGCATTGAAGCAGCTCGGCCTCGATTTGAAAAAAATCATTTTGATCAATGCCGACAAACCGACTGATCGCGTGTGGGCAGCGGAACAGACATTGAAAAGCAGCAGCTTCGGGGCCTTGCTGTGCTGGCTGCCGCAAGTAAAAACAGATCATTTGCGTCGCTTGCAACTGGCTGCCGCTAGCGGCGAAGGATTGGTCTTTGTTTTTCGTCCTTTGTCGGCGCAGGATCAATCGTCGCCGTCACCGTTGCGCCTGCTCTGTCAGGCGGCGCCGGGCGGCAAACTGTCGGTAGAAATCTTCAAACGCCGTGGTCCTGTTCATGCGCAGGCGATTGTTTTGCCATTGTCGCTTCCATCGACATTGATCAAGCCATTGGCTGCACGCCCACCCCTTATACCAACTTTGAATTTCCCATCTCATGCTGTGGATCGCTATTCACTTGCCGCAACTGCCGCTCGACGTCGTGCTGCGCTCGCGGTTTAGATCGGCAGCCGGCGAGCCTGATCCGCTCGTGGAGATGCCGGTCGCAATCTGCGAGAACAAGCGCATCGGCTGGTGCAATCAATATGCCGAAGAAGCAGGCATACGGTCGGGCATGTCGGAAGCCAACGCGCATGCGCTGGCTAGCAAGTTGCAGTCGTTTCCTCGGGATGAGCGCCAGGAATCGCAAGCCTTGCAGGAAGCTGCGCTATGGGCCTTGCGTTTCACGCCGCATGTCGTGCTGCGTCGATTCGGTCTCATGATGGAAGTCGCCGCCAGTCTGCGTTTGTTTCATGGCCCGCAAGCGATTGCATCGCAGTTATTGTCCGGGCTTACCGAGCTTGGTCTGCATGCGCGTCTGGCTGGCGCCTCGACAGCAACCGGCGCATGGTGGCGTGCGCAATGCGATGATCTACCAGAAATATTTGTAGACGGCGTCCCTCAGGCGCTTGATTCGCTTCCCTTGCAGGTACTGGCTGCAGCCCAGGTCCATATGGTTACACTCGACGGTATTGGTTGTCACACGGTAGGCCAGTTGCGACGATTGCCAAGGACAGGTGTGACGCGTCGTTTCGGCAAGGAATTACTGCGCGAACTTGATCGCGCCTATGGTGAGGAAGCCGAAGTCCATCAATGGTTTGAAGTGCCGATCAACTTCGATGCGAAACTTGAACTGCCTTCACGTGTAGAAAGTACGGAAGCTCTGCTGTTCGCTGCGCGTCGCTTGCTGCTGCAACTGACGGGGTGGCTGACGGCGCGACATGCTGCAGTCATCAGCATTACCTTGTTGCTGCATCATGAATCGAGCCCGCGTCATGATCATCGTAGCTCGCCGCTGACAATTGTTCTTGGCATGCCCAGCCGCGATATCGATCATCTAACCTTGCTATTGCGCGAACGGTTAACACAGCTTGTACTCATGGCGCCAGTGATCGAAATCACGCTGAAAGCCAATCAGGTCGTCAGGCAGGCAGCACCAAATACCGAATTATTTCCGACGTCGGCATCCGATGCGGAAAGCACCGGCCGATTGGTGGAGCGCCTGCAAAGCCGCCTGGGAGCTGAGGCCGTGTGCCAGTTATCGATGATCGCCGATCATAGACCGGAAAGAAGCGTGACACTGCCACCAGTGACTGGACAGCCTCAGCGTCGCAGTAAGGAAGAAGTCGTGTCGCAGAGCGCATCGGCACGCCCGACATGGTTGTTGCAACAACCTGTTGCGCTGACCACAAGACAGCACAAACCTTTCTATCAAAGCCCGCTGATCTTGCTGACCGGACCGGAACGCATCGAATCGGGTTGGTGGGATGATGCGCTGGCATCGCGCGATTATTTCATCGCGCAAAACGACCGGCATCAATTGCTCTGGATATTCCGTTTGCGGACAGTGGACGAAGCCGCTGGCTCCGGTTGGTTTTTACATGGCTTCTTTGCTTGAATTGGGAAGCGATGCACGATGTCTTCTTTGCTTTCCAGTTTTCTTCCTGAATTTCTTCCCAACTATGCCGAGCTGCATTGCCGCTCCAATTTCACTTTTTTGCATGGGGCCTCCCATCCGGAAGAACTGATACAGCGCGCCAGCGATCTGGGTTATGCAAGCTTGGCGATTACTGATGAATGTTCATTGGCGGGTGTCGTGCGCGCGCATGTCGAGGCAAAAAAACAAGGTCTGCACCTGATCATCGGTAGCGAGATCAAGCTGTCATGCGGCACAAAGCTGATTTTTCTGGCGACTGACCGCAATGGTTACGGCAACCTGTCCGAGCTAATCACGCTTGGACGGCGGCGGGCCGGTAAAGGTTTTTATACGCTGCATCGCAGCGATCTCGATCCAGAAGAGCAACAGGAAATAAATTTCGATCATCTGGCCGGCTTGCGCGATTGTCTGGTGATTCTTGTCCCGCAACGCGATTGTTCTGGCGAAGAACTTGCGCGACAGGCTGCGTGGCTGCAGCGCATATTTACTGACCGTGCATGGATTGCAGTTGAATTGCTGCATGGTTCCGACGATGATGAGCGGTTCGATTTGCTGACTCAGATTGCGGTCACATCTGGGTTGCCATTGGTGGCGATGGGCGATGTGCTGATGCATGTACGTTCGCGCAAACCATTACAGGACACCTTGACTGCGGTGCGTCTGGGTAAATCGTTAGCCGAATGCGGTATGGAACTGCAACCGAATGCGGAGCAGCATTTGCGTTCCCGTATGCGTCTTGCGCAGATCTATTCATCGGATCTGTTGCAGGAAACGCTGAGCATCGCGAAGAAGTGCACTTTCTCACTGGATGAGTTGCGCTATCAGTATCCGCAAGAAATCGTGCCGGTAGGCGAAACCATGTCCGGCTACCTGCGTCGGCTGACCTATGAAGGCGCGACACAACGGCGTTTCAAGCAGGGTATTCCGGAGAATATCCAACAGCAGATTGAGCGCGAGCTTGAGCTGATCGCAGAACTCGGTTACGAACCTTATTTCCTCACTGTGTATGACATCGTGAAGTTTGCCCGCAGCAAGGGCATCTTGTGTCAGGGGCGGGGTTCTGCCGCCAATTCGGTGGTCTGCTATTGCCTTGGTATTACCGAGGTCGATCCGGCACGTAGCAATGTCCTGTTCGAACGTTTCATTTCGCGCGAGCGCAACGAGCCGCCTGATATCGACGTGGACTTTGAGCATCAGCGTCGTGAAGAAGTCATGCAGTACATCTATAACAAGTACGGCCGCCATCGTGCGGCATTAACGGCAGCATTGATTACTTATCGCCCGCGTTCCGCCATGAAGGATGTCGGCAAAGCCTTGGGGCTGGATTTCGAACAGGTCAATCGCTTGTCACAATCGCACAAATGGTGGGACGGCCGCGAGATCGGCGAGGAGCGACTGCTGGAAGGCGGCTTCGATCCGCAGGCACCGATTGTGCAGAAACTGGTGGAATTGACGAAAACGTTGATCGGCTTTCCGCGCCACCTGTCTCAGCACACTGGTGGCTTTGTTATTGCGCGCGACAGTCTTGCACGCTTGGTGCCGATTGAGAATGCATCGATGAAGGATCGTAGCGTCATCGAATGGGACAAGGACGATCTGGATGCGCTTGGCCTGTTGAAGGTTGACGTGCTGGCGCTCGGGATGTTGTCGGCGATACGGCGGGCGCTGGAAATGATTGGCAAGCGGCGCGGAACGACATTCGAGATGCAGGACATCCCACCGGAAGATGCGCTGACCTATGAAATGATCAGTGCGGCCGATACCATCGGCGTGTTTCAGATTGAATCGCGCGCGCAGATGTCGATGTTGCCGCGACTACGTCCGAGTAAATTTTACGATCTTGTGGTGCAGGTGGCGATCGTGCGGCCCGGCCCGATTCAGGGTGGCATGGTGCATCCCTATCTGAAACAGCGGCACATGCGGCCTGAAGAGATCGTCTATCCGGGGCCGGAAATCAAGCAGGCACTGAAACGTACCTTTGGCGTGCCGATCTTCCAGGAACAGGTGATGCAGATTGCGGTACTGGCGGCCGGTTATACACCCGGCCAAGCAGATGATTTGCGCCGTTCTATGGCCGCATGGAAGCGCAAAGGCAATCTGGAAAAACACGGAGACAAGCTGAAGCAAGGATTAACCAGAAATGGCTACGATCCGGCATTTGCAGATCGCCTGTTCGAACAGATAAAAGGCTTTGGCGAATACGGTTTTCCGGAATCCCATGCAGCAAGCTTTGCATTGCTGGTGTATGTCTCTGCATGGATTAAGTGTTACGAACCAGCAGCCTTTCTTGCTGCGTTGCTGAATTCTCAGCCTATGGGTTTTTATTCGGCATCGCAACTGATGCAGGATGCAAAACGCCATGGCGTCCAAGTACGACCGGTTGATGTGAGCATCAGTGAGGTGGAGTCGACCATGGAAGATATCCATGACCGTTATCCTGCCGTGCGTCTTGGTCTGCACTTGATTAAAGGACTGTCGTCTACTGGCGCAGAACGCATCATCGAGGTACGCAACTGTCGGCCTTTTGAGAGCGTCGACGATCTGGCACGCCGCGCCTTGCTTGATCAGCATGAGTTAGGTGCATTGGCATCTGCGAATGCATTGCTGCCCTTATCCGGTCATCGACGCCAGGCCAAATGGGAAGTAGCCGCGATGGTGCCGGCACCGAAACTGTTGCGCGATGCGCCTATCTTGGAAGCGCCATTGTTATTGCCAGCTGCCAGCGAAGGGCAGGAGATCGTTGCAGATTACGCCAGTACCGGATTGACACTGGGTCGCCATCCGCTGGCCTTGTTGCGTCCGCGACTGAAGCAGATGAACTTGTCCACTGCGCTGGAAATGAAAGGCTTTGCGGATCGCAAGATTGCGCGCACCACAGGCATCGTCACGATGCGACAGCGGCCGCCTACCGCCAAGGGAACGATGTTCGTCACGCTGGAAGACGAGACTGGCATCACCAACGTGATCATTTGGCCGGCGCTGGTCGAAAAGCAGCGTAAAGAAGTGCTGAATTCACAACTGATGACGGTTTATGGAATATGGCAAAGCAAGGACGAGGTGCGACATCTGGTTGCCAAGCGAATTGTGGATCATTCCGAATTGCTGGGAGATTTATCGGTGAGTAGCAGGGATTTTCAGTAGCAGGGACAAGCATGCAAGTTTGTTTCTGAACACAAATAGTAGCGTGAAGTAGCTACCTTACAGAAGGCCAGGAGGAGATTCCTGTGGCGGATGTCGGCCACGTTTGCGTCCTAAAGCCGCTTGAGTCTTAATCCACTTACATCTCAGGCGTCAAAAATCTCAATTGCCGTGTCACTTGGCATGTCATTAAACGAATCGCTGCACGCCAAATTTATATATCGTATAATTACGATTCATATTTCAATTAATGACGATATTAAATTCGCTCTTGAGCGAAACAATGGATATAACGATGGATATAGATCTCGTACACAAAGCGCTGGCCAATCCGGTACGGCGCGAAATTCTGGGTTGGTTGAAAACGCCAGAGCTGTATTTTGCCGAGCAGGAGCATCCGCTGGATTTCGGCGTGTGTGCCGGCATGATCAATAAGCGCAGTGGTTTGTCGCAATCGACTGCTTCCGCGCATCTTGCGACCTTGCAGGCAGCGGATTTGATTACGCCCAAACGGATCGGACAGTGGATTTTTTTCAAGCGTAACGAAGCCACGATTCAGGCTTTTTTGCATGCGATCAATGGCGATCTTTAATACAAGCTCTGAATCAAACACATTTTTTGAAAGTCGTTAATGCCTTTCGCTCTTCTTATGCTGGCACTGAGTGCCTTTGCCATCGGCACCACCGAATTCGTCATTATGGGTCTGTTGCCGGATGTCGCACGTGATCTATCAGTGTCGATTCCTAGTGCTGGTTGGCTGATTAGTGGTTACGCGCTGGGGGTTGCCATCGGTGCGCCGATCATGGCGGTGGCGACCGCATCCTTGCCACGTAAACGTGCGTTGCTGTTGTTGATGGCGATTTTCATCGTCGGTAATGGCTTGTGTGCCATGGCCACGGATTACAACTTTTTGATGGTGGCGCGCATCATTACGGCCTTGTGTCATGGTGCATTTTTCGGTATCGGCTCGGTGGTTGCAGCCAGTTTGGTACCAGACAATCGCAAGGCATCGGCAGTGGCATTGATGTTTACCGGCTTGACGCTGGCGAATGTCCTGGGCGTACCGCTGGGAACCGCGTTGGGACAGTTTGCTGGTTGGCGGATTCCGTTTTGGGCGGTTGCGGTATTAGGTGTGCTGTCGCTGATCGGTTTGTGGCGCGTGATGCCGTCCCAAAAAAATGAACCGAAAACGGATTTGCGTGCCGAGTTCATGCAATTGCGTAGCGCTGGTTTGTGGGCGGCGCTGACCACCACCATGTTGTTTTCTGCGGCTGTCTTTGCATTGTTTACCTATGTGGCGCCGTTGTTGGAAGACGTCACGCATCTGTCACCACATGCGGTGACATGGACGCTATTTTTGATCGGTCTGGGACTAACGCTCGGTAATTACATCGGTGGTCGTCTGGCCGACTGGAAGCTGGGCGCTGCTTTGACCGGCATTTTTCTAACACTCGCACTGGTCAGTGCACTGGTGCGCTGGACTAGCCCCAATTTGATACCAGCCGAAGTCAATCTCTTCCTGTGGGCGATGGTGTCATTTTCGGCAGTGCCTGGCTTGCAGGTCAATGTGATGATTTTTGGCAAGGCGGCACCGAATCTGGTTGCGACGCTCAACATTGGCGCCTTCAACCTCGGCAATGCTTTGGGTGCCTGGATTGGCGGTCTAGTAATAGGCAAGGGACTCGGACTGCAGGCAGTGCCACTTGCGGCCGCCGGTTTGGCGCTGGCCGCAATGTTGGCAATGCGCGTTTCCATTTATTTTGCCGCCATCACTGCCAAGCGTCACAGCGCTTGTGCTGCGATGGCGTAGCACTTTTTACTTACGTTACTGATTCAATCTCTTCATTCATGTTACGCATTACGTTACTTAAGGAGTTTGTATGACAACTGATATTTTATTCACCCCAATCAAGGTTGGTGATTTGACGCTAGCAAATCGCATTATCATGGCGCCGCTGACGCGTTCGCGCGCGGTCGGAGGCGGACGCGTGCCAAATGCATTGATGGCTCAATATTATGCGCAACGTGCTTCTGCTGGTTTGATCTTGAGTGAAGCAACTGCTGTAAGCCCGCAAGGCGTCGGTTACGCCGACACACCCGGTATTTGGTCAGAAGATCAGGTGGCGGGTTGGAAGCAAGTAACTAATGCTGTGCATGCCGCTGGTGGTTTGATCTTCCTGCAATTGTGGCATGTGGGGCGCATTTCCGATCCGATGTTTCTGGATGGCGAATTGCCCGTTGCGCCGAGCGCGATTGCTGCACAAGGACACGTTAGCTTAGTGCGCCCGCAGCGTGATTATGTGACGCCGCGTGCGCTTGAGTTGGATGAGATTCCAGGCATCGTTGCGGCTTATCGTAAAGGGGCTGAAAATGCCAAGCGCGCTGGCTTTGATGGCGTTGAAGTGCACGGGGCCAACGGTTATTTGCTCGATCAATTTTTGCAGGATGGGAGCAATAAACGCACTGATGCCTATGGTGGGTCTATCGAAAATCGTGCTCGCCTGATGTTAGAAGTCACCGACGCCTGTATTGATGTATGGGGCGCATCACGTGTCGGCATGCATTTGTCTCCACGAGGCGATTTGCATACGATGGGTGATTCAGATCCAGCGGCGATTTTCGGCTATCTGGCACAAGAACTAGGTAAACGCGGTATTGCCTTTGTCTGCGCGCGCGAATCAGTCGGTGAAAATCGCCTCGGTCCACAGTTGAAAAAGGCGTTTGGCGGCGTTTATATTGCGAATGAAAAAATGACGAGTGAGATGGCTAAGCAAGTGGTGATAAAAGGAGAGGCTGATGCAGTCGCTTTTGGTCAATTATTCATTGCCAATCCAGATTTGCCACGGCGTTTACAATTGGAGGCGCCATTGAATGAGCCGCGTCCTAGCACCTTCTATAGCCCATCGGCGGAAGGGTATACCGACTATCCGGCATTGGCGATTGGCAGCTGATTAGTACTTAACGGGATTTTGTATGACGGTTGATAAACAGATGGATTGTGAATGCGTAGGACGTATTTTTTGCTAATCATCAACAACTAGCAACGAGCAAAACGCAAAATGGGCTACGCATTGAATCTATGTGTAGCCCATTTTCTTTGCGGATAAAAATCTGTAGCTTTAGATGCTGGCAAAACTTGTATCGACAACGGACATGAATTGATCAGCTGGCACCGGACGCCCCATCAAAAATCCCTGCATGACAGTGCAGCCTAGCGATTTTAAATGGCGATGCTGTTTTTCTGTTTCCACACCTTCTGCAACAACACGTAGATTGAGCGAAGTGCCGAGTGCGACAATGGCGGAGACAATTGCTGAATCGTCAGAGCCAGTGTCGAGTTCCTGAATAAAAGCGCGATCGATTTTTAATTCTGAGGTGGGCATGCGTTTCAGACATAGGAGACTGGAATAACCAGTCCCAAAATCATCAATCGAAATCTGCACGCCAATGTCCACCAGACGATTAAGAATTGCAATGCTTGCGTCTACATCACTCATCGCGGTTGACTCCGTAATCTCCAGAATGAGACAGGCTGCTGGCACCGAATGACGATGCAGACTGTTTTGCACGATAGCCACGAGATTATCTTGGGCAAATTGCAAAGTAGACAGATTGACCGCCATTTTCCAATCGGACTTGCCTTCGTCATACCAAATGCGCATTTGCCGGCAGGCTTGATCCAACACCCATTCACCTATCTGAATAATCAGCCCGGTTTTTTCTGCCAGCGCGATGAAATCATCAGGGTAGATCATGCCCCGGCTCGGGTGCTGCCAGCGCAATAAGGCTTCTGCGCCGATCACTGCTCCAGTCGCCGCATCAAATTTAGGCTGATAATGCAAACGAAATTCATCGCGTTCCATCGCTAATCTCAAATCCTGCATGATCGCTAAATGATTATGTGCATTGACGTTCATCGAGGCTTCAAAGAAGCGATAGCTATTCCGACCCGCAGCCTTGGTGTAGTACATCGCTGCATCTGCATTGGTGAGTAGATCGTGGCTGCTTGTACCATCTTCTGGATAAACAGCGATACCGACGCTGGCAGAGACACCTAAATTATGGCCGCCAATCACAAAAGGCTGATTGATGATGTTGATGAGTTTGTCAGCAACCGGCGCAGCATCTTCTGGATCACCGACTTCGATCAGTACCACAAACTCATCGCCACCTAGTCGAGCGACCGTGTCTTGCGCGCGTATGGTGTTACGAAAACGACGAGCCACTTCAATCAGCAGCAAATCCCCAACGTGATGGCCAAGCGAGTCATTGATGGATTTGAATCCATCAAGATCAATGAACATCAATGCGAAGTGGCTATGCTCACGCGCCGCTTTGACTAGTATCTGAGCCAATCTATCTTCCAGCAAACTGCGATTGGGTAAATTGGTGAGATTGTCATGCAATGCCTGATGGGTCAGCTCGGCATTGAGATTCGCCAAGCTGCGCGCCAACTTGGCAGTTTTGGATTCCAGGCGTGCATCAAACACAGAGGTGAGTAGCGCAATGGCCAGGATTGAAAGCGTCACGACAGTGATTACGATCGCCAGCGCACCGGTGCCGATACCATTCAAGGTGGCACCGCAAACGCTACCCAAAGGGAAGTTCGCGGCGGCCACGCCGGTGTAATGCATGCCAACGATAGCAGTGCCCATAACGATGGCAGAGCCAGCGCGCGCCAGACGCACATGCGGCATATTTTTACGTAGCACAAAGGCGATCCACAGCGCAGCACCGGAAGCGGCGATGGCAATCACGACCGATAAAGAAAATAACAATGGATCGTAATCTATCGCAGGCGTCATACGCATTGCCGCCATGCCGGTGTAATGCATGGCAGCGATTGCCCCCCCCATTAGCACCGCACTGCCGGATAACTGCGCCAAAGTAAGCCGAGGCTGGTTGATCCGCCATAAAGCAAAGCCGGAAGCAGAAATCGCAATGAGCAGTGACAAAATTGTGATGCCGACATCATAGCCAAGCGAGATTGGCAAGCTGAATGCCAGCATGCCAATAAAATGCATGGACCAGATGCCGATACCCATGGCTAATGCACCGCCTGTGAGCCAAACAAATACGGCTTGGCCGCGGGTCGCATTGATGCGTCCCGCCATATCGAGTGCCGTATAAGATGCAAGAATAGCGACCAGCAGGGAGACACAGACCAACAAAGGATCGTACTGAGAAACTAACATTTGGTAAGGCGCGCAATCATGGGTAGCTGTTCTGTTTTTTTGCTTTTGCAGTACTTGGTCAGCAAAGCCTGTTCTGTAGCAATTTTTTACCGCATCTAATCTTGGTATCTAATCTATATACGCAGAAACTCACCAAATGGATGCACTGCATCCAGATTTATTTTGCACAGGGATTGCGCTTATTACGATCGGCAACGTACTCGAGTGTTAAATGTTAGGCGCGATGATATAGCGATAAGGCTCTTTCGTCCATTAACACGTCGATAATATTGGCTAGTTTGTGTTATCTCCGCGCTATTTATCTATGGAGGTTTAACTAATTTTTACAAAATTGATGTTAGATTTGCATTTTCTGCGCCTCAGGTTTTAAGACGATAGCCCGTTTTGAATATCAACCAAACCACGGTTAAACATGCTGCCAGAAATACTAACGTCATGCCTATGCTGAGCGCTACGCTGACATCAGACATGTCATAAAAACTCCAACGAAAACCGCTGATCAGATAGACCACCGGATTGGCGAGCGCAATTTTTTGCCAGATGGGTGGCAACATGCTGATCGAATAAAAGCTACCACCGAGGAAAGCCAGCGGCGTCACGATCATCATCGGAATTACCTGCAGTTTTTCAAAGCCGGTCGCCCATACGCCAATGATGAATCCGAATAGACTGAAGGTAATCGCGGTGAGTAGCAGAAAAGCAATCATCCAGAATGGGTGCGCAATCTCAAACGTGACAAACAGGCGTGCCGTCGCCAGAATCAGGATGCCGAGGATGACGGACTTGGTCGCTGCAGCGCCCACATATCCAATCACGATTTCCACATGCGAAATCGGTGCCGACAGGACTTCATAGATGGTGCCTGCATATTTAGGCATGAAGATGCCAAACGAGGCGTTCGAAATACTTTCCGTCATCAGCGCCATCATGATCAGGCCGGGGATGATAAAAGCACCGTAACTGACACCACCAACTTCGACCATACGCGAGCCGATCGCCGAGCCGAATACGACGAAATACAGGGAGGTGGAAATGACTGGCGACGCGATACTTTGCATCAGCGTGCGCCAAGTGCGTGCCAGTTCGAAATGGTAAATGGCGCGGATAGCGTAGATATTCATGATCAGTTCCTCACCAGATTAACAAAAATTTCTTCCAACGAGCTCTGGCTGGATTGCAGGTCTTTAAAGTCGATGTGATGTTCATCCAGTTTGCGTAACAGAGCGGCAATGCCAGTCTGTTCGCTTTGTGCGTCAAAGGTATACACGAGCTCGTTGCCATCGTCAGATAACTCGAGTTGCATGGTGGCGAGTTCGGCCGGGATAGTAGCTAGAGGATGTTGCAGCTGCAGACGCAATTGTTTTTTGCCCAGCTTGGCCATCAGCGCTTGTTTTTCCTCGACCAGAATGATTTCACCTTTGCGGATGACGCCGATGCGATCCGCCATTTCTTCTGCTTCTTCAATGTAATGCGTCGTCAGGATAATGGTGACACCGCTTTCGCGCAGTCCACGCACCATTTCCCACATATCGCGGCGCAACTCAACATCGACACCGGCGGTAGGTTCATCGAGAAACAGGATTTGAGGCTCATGCGACAAGGCTTTGGCGATCATGACGCGGCGCTTCATACCACCGGACAGCGCAAAAATCTTGGCATCACGCTTATCCCATAATGAGAGCGCACGCAGGACTTTTTCGCAATGTGCATGATCGCGGGGCTTGCCGAAGATGCCGCGGCTGAAGTTGACGGTCGCCCATACGGTTTCAAATGCATCAGTGGATAATTCCTGTGGCACCAAGCCGATCTTGCTACGCGCTGCACGATAATCGGTGACGACATCGTGACCATCGGCCAGCACCGAGCCCTCGCTGGGATTGACGATGCCGCAGATAATGTTGATCAGCGTAGTTTTGCCGGCACCGTTGGGGCCGAGCAGGGCAAAAATTTCACCACGACGAATATCGAGGTTAATGCCCTTGAGTGCCTGGAAGCCGGAGGCATAGGTCTTGGTCAAGCCTTGGACTGAAATAATGGACGGCACGGGTGCTCCTGCAATAAACAATGCACCAGATTGTATTGCTTGTTGGAAGATGCTGCAGAAACCCGATTAAGAAAACGTTTTATCTGTTCGGGATGATATTTTCACTTGCCCTATATCAAATTCGTAGCGACATCGCATGCGGTAAAATAGCGCCTTTTCTGGCATTGCGTAAACGTTTGGCTAAGCGGTGTGCATACGCGTGCCAGTGGTACGACCAAACTTGCATGCTGGAACCTGTGCGTTGAGATGTATCTGCCTGAATGAAATGAAAGCTAGTTTCGTTTTGCTAACAATTGCTTTCAACTTGAACCGGTAAGGCCTGCTACAGTGACGGCGCAAATAAGATTATTGAGGGGCTCGCATTGCGTTTTTTAACTATTATTTCCACCATGCTGTCGGATTGGGCAAAACGTCCGCCAAAAACGCGTGCACTACAAGCAGCGATCGTCGCTAGCATCGCGGCGGCAAGCGCCTTGATTTTATTGACCGCATATATCTTTATATTTGTCGTTCCTAATCTGCCATCAATCACCTCACTGACTGAATACAATCCCAAAATTCCCTTACGCGTCTATAGCGCGGATCGCGTACTGATCGGTGAGTTTGGCGAAGAGCGTCGAGATTTCGTGCCGATCGCAAAAATACCCGGCAGCTTGAAAAATGCTTTGATTGCCATTGAGGATAATAATTTTTACGATCATGGCGGCGTCGACTTCTTCGGCATTGTCCGTGCAGGGCTGGCCAATCTCGGCCGTAGTAAATCACAAGGTGCCTCAACGATCACGATGCAGGTTGCCCGAACTTTTTTATTGTCGCGTAAAAAGACTTATAGCCGTAAATTGCACGAAATTATTCTGGCATACCGGATTGAGGATGAGCTGAGTAAAGACCAGATTCTTGAGCTTTATATGAATCAAATTTACCTGGGCGAGCGTGCCTTTGGTTTTGGCAGCGCAGCGCGGATTTACTTTGGCAAGGATATTAAGGACTTAACGATTGCTGAATCGGCCATGCTGGCTGGTTTGCCAAAAGCGCCTTCCAGCAATAATCCGGTTTCCAACCCTAAGCGGGCGACCCTGCGCCAGCACTACGTGCTTAAACGCATGCATGATTTGGGATACATCACGGAAAAAGAATATCAACATGCATTAGCAGAAAAATTGCAGGTTCTGCAAAATGGCAATGCATTACATGTTCATGCGGAATACGCAGCGGAAAACGTGCGCCAGTTTATGGTCGCGCAATATAAGGAGGATGCTTACACAAGAGGTTTTAATGTGTATACCACCATCGACAGTAAAGATCAGACCGCTGCCTATACAGCAGTACGGAACGGCGTACTCGATTATGACCGCCGTCACGGTTATCGCGGCCCCGAGGCTTTTATTGACTTGAGTCGTAATGAAGATGATCGTCAACAAGAAATAGAAGACGTATTGCAAAAACATCCTGATAGTGATGAATTGTTAGCGGCAGTTGTTACCTCTGTATCAAGCAAGGCGGTTCATGCCACCGTGCGCTCGGGTGATGGTATTGAAATATCCGGTGTCGGCTTGCGCTTTGCTGCCTCAGCTTTGGCAAGTAAAGCGGCGAAAGAGAAAAAAATAGTTCCGGGCGCAGTGATACGCGTGATTCAGGACAAGAAAGAAAAATGGAGCATCGCGCAATTGCCGCAAGTATCCGCGGCGCTCGTTTCTCTTGATGCCAAGGATGGATCGATACTGGCGATGGTTGGTGGTTTTGATTTTTCTTTGGGGCAGTTTGATCATGTCACCCAAGCATGGCGTCAGCCGGGATCCACCATCAAGCCTTTTATTTATTCAGCGGCTTTAGATCGTGGTTTTTCGCCTGGAACGATTATTAATGATGCGCCATTAGAAGATGCTAGCGATACATCGCAGAACGGCAAGGCATGGAAGCCAGGAAATGACGACGGTCAATATGATGGCCCGATCACCATGCGTACGGGTTTGAAAAAATCCAAGAATCTGGTTTCCATTCGTATATTGCGCAAAATCACACCACCGTATGCGCGAGACTATTTGTCACATTTCGGTTTCGATGCGGACAAGCAACCAAGCAATCTGACGTTGACGCTGGGCACTGGTGCCGCCACCCCATTGCAGGTGGCTGGCGCGTATTCGGTGTTTGCAAACGGCGGTTATAAAGTTGCGCCTTACTTGATTCAGAAGGTGACCGACGCTAAAGGCAATGTATTGTTGGAAGCAAATCATCCGAAAGCAGGGGATGAGGGCGTACGCGTGATTGACCCGCGTAACGCTTTTATTATGACTTCGATGCTGCGTGACGTTGTACGTTCTGGCACTGGTTATATGGCAAACCAAAAACTAGGACGCGCGGATTTAGCGGGTAAAACCGGCACGACTGATAATTCGGTAGATGGATGGTTTGCCGGTTTCGGACACAATACCGTCGCCGTGTCATGGATGGGTTACGATCAGCCACGCTCGCTAGGCTCGCATGAGTTTGGCAGTACCGTCGCGTTGCCGATCTGGATTGATTACATGCGTACAGCATTACGTGGACAACCCGTACTAAATATCACACCACCTTCAGGTCTTACTCAGATTGATGGTGACTGGGTATATAACGAATATGTAGACAGCGTCACTGCTGTTAAATCGCTGGATGTCGACGAACAACGCGGCTTCTGGGAGCGACTGTTTAACCCACAACAGCAAACGCCGAGTGAGAAAGAAGAAAAGCAACAACGGATGGAAGATCTTTACGGCGGCTAAGTGCTGATGCACATTTTTGATGGCGTTTTTGGTCGCGCTATCCGTGTTCGCCCAGATATGAGTTGGCAATAAGAATTATAGAACCATGAAAATTTCGATTGATATCTTCGGTGCCTATCCGGTTTTACAAGGACTCACCGAGCAACAATTCATCAATGCTATTGAGCCTCGTTTGATTGATATTCGCAATCCAATGACTGGTCTTCAGATCGACTTATTCGGCCGTGTCAATGCAGTCGACCTATCGCAATTTGGCAAAGACACCGAGGGTACGCTCAAGGCAGAAATTGAAATCGATGACAGCCTGCTACAACGACACCAATTAACACCGGCGCAGCTGCATCCGGTACTGCTTGCGCGCATCAGCAAGCTGCGTCATCCCGCCACTGGCGTCATGAGCCCCGTCAGCGCGCATCTGTCAAACTTAAGCTAAATCAATAGCCAAATTTATATAGATCAAACCCGCGGTCTTCAACTACTGCGTCTAGCTGGTTTTGGCGAAATTTTCGCACCTCGAAAAATTAAAACATTCCGCATGGTCGGTTTGCAGAAAAATTTCTGAATGACACGTGCAGTTGGTAATTCAGGCGCAATCAACTGTGCGGGAAAATGAAATTCCGTTTACTCTAAGTCACAAAGCCATTCAATCCATGCTTGGTATGTTGTTCGCCTATTCAACCCAACTTTAAGGAGATCTCATGACTCAATATCAAATTGCTGTGCTGGTTGGTAGCCTGCGCAAAGATTCATTTAACCGTAAGCTGGCGACTGCAATCGCAAAGCTAGCGCCTGCCGATTTTTCATTTAAGCAACTTGAGATCGATGATTTGCCGCTCTACAACCAGGACCATGATGCCAATCAAGCGCCGTCTGTTAAACGTTTGAAATCAGAAATTGTTGCGGCGCAAGGTGTCATGTTCGTAACGCCGGAATACAACCGCTCAATTCCAGGTGTGCTGAAAAATGCGCTTGATCATGCATCCCGTCCGTATGGTGATAGTGCGTGGTTAGGCAAACCTGCCGGTGTGATTGGTGCGTCGCCTGGTACGAGCGGTACATCAATGGCGCAGCAGCACTTACGCAACGTGTTGACCGCCTTGGATATGCCAACCATGGCACATCCGGAAGCGTTTATTCAGGTCAAAGATGGTTTGTTTGACGACAACGGTGACATCGGGGCAGACAGCCAACGCTTTTTGCAGAAATGGATGGATAAATACGTGGCATGGGTTAAAAAACATCACGATTGATGCTATTTCCATGCCGTATGCGTTGTCCTCGATAGAGAGAAGTAAACAGAAACGAAGTTATCTGCGCAAGGCTGACATGCGTTATTTGATAGATTCTCGTTGATCGCGTCTGCCGACGGAATTTTTGTTGTAAATGACGGTCCATCGCACATCACCGATTTCTCATTCTGCTTCGTACTTCTCTCATCTAGGAAGAACCCATCTATGCAGATCAGTACGCGTAGGCTTTTATTATTACTACCGGCTATTTTAGTCAGCGCTTGTGCCGGTCAGGCTCCAGTTGCCTACCATACGGAAAAATTCGATACGACCGATATTTACTCACGCCGCTTCCCAGTGACGCCAGCCGCCGCTTGCGAAGCGGTCAATCGTACTCTGCTGAGTCAGGGTTACATCGTGAATACGGCGAACGCGACGCAGGTTGACGGCCATAAAAGTTTTCAACCGGCAAATGATGTTCATGTGGAGATTGCATTCCGGGTGGTCTGTACCAATGATAGTTCTTCTGGGCAAATGCGATCTACTGTGTTTGTGACTGCGTTGGAAGATCGCTATGCCGTAAAGAAAATTAATAACTCTGCCAGTGTTGGAGTCGGTGCGTTGGGCTCGCTATCATTGCCATTTTCATTTAGTGATGATTCGATGGTCAGAGTTGCCAGCGAAACGATAGAAACAGAAAAATTCTATGCGCGTTTTTTTCAGTTGGTGGAGAGATATTTAGGGCGTACCGCGATACCAGCAACACAAATGTTTTTGCCAGCTTTGGATCCAGAAAGCGCAAAGAAGGAAGAAACACCGACGGTCTCCTCGCCAGTCCCAGATCAAGAGCAGAAACAAGATCAAGAGCAGGAAAGCAAACCCACTCCTTGAACCCAGTGTCGTTAATTGGAGTCGAGTAGGGGGAGCTATTTTGTCGCGACAGGGATAAGTGATGTTGCCGGTGATATCAATGCGCTGCATGCGTGATGCATATTCACGCATCGTCATCGCATCATCATCGCATCATTAAGCGCCGCAAGAGGAAGCTCATACCATCGACCGCTGCAACCATCAATAGCATCGCAATGATGACACTAGCGGCTTGTTGCATCTGAAACAGCGACAGATGGTATTTGAGCATTTGCCCCAAACCACCTGCGCCGACCACACCGAGGATGGCCGCGGCGCGGATATTGTTTTCCCAGCGGTATAGCGTGTAGGACATGATTTGCGGACCACTTTGCGGGAGCGTCGAGTAGAAAAATGCCGCAACCGGATGTACGCCGTTGATGCGCAAACTTTGTTCTGCCAATGGAGGGCAGTTTTCCAAAGTGTCGGCAAACAGGCGACCAAGTACGCCGGATGTGTGTAACGCCAACGCTAGGGTACCGCCGAACGGACCGAGGCCGGCAGCAATTAATAAAATAGATGCCCACACCAACTCCGGTATCGCACGCAGAATATTGAACAGGCCTCGTGTCATGAGTCGTGCAGTTAAGCCAAAGCGGCCGCTGGCTGGCAAACTGAGGATCAGACCAAACACGAGTGCGAGCAACGTGCCAACGGCGGACATGGCGAGGGTCTCTAAAGTGGCGATGCCGATTTTTGTTAAAAAGCTCGGTGCCATGTCCGGCGGTGCAAAACCCCTCAAGAAATCGAGACTGCCTTGAATCGCACCCTGCGTGAAGAATTCATGCCACTTCAGTGGCAACGAAGCGAAGCTCGCCACCACCATCAAAACTAGTCCCAGCAACAGCGCGATAGTCGACCAGCGCATCGTCGGCGCAAGTGGCAATGTGATTGATGATGGGGCGGAAGTTTCGATGTTCATGCGAGCCGCCTGCGTAACATTGCAGAGACGCCGTCCGCGCCAGCTACCAACACGACGAACACCAACAGCATGGTCGCCAACTCGCCGCCAGCCATCATCTTGATTGATTCATCCATGCGCTGTCCGAGACCGCCGGCACCGACAAAACCCATCACCACCGAGCCACGAATCGCGCATTCCCAGCGATAGATTGTGTAAGACACCAGTTCGGCAGCAGCTTCCGGTAATGCGCCATACAGCAATGCGCCTAAACGGCCACTGCCATTGCGTAACAAAGCTGCGCTGGCGGAGTCGTCCGACGATTCCAGTATGTCGGCGTAGACCTTGCCGATCATGCCGCTGTAGGTGAGCGCAATCGCCACCACGCCAGCCGTCGGGCCGAGGCCAACGATGCGAACCAGCAATAACGCCCAGACCAGCTCAGGTACGCTGCGCAGCAGGACCAATATCCATCGCACCGTTTGCCTAACCATAGAGGGGATCAGCGAGGCGCGACCACTACCAATCGCGGAAATCGACAAACGCTCGGTCGCCAACAATGTCATTGGAATCGCGACTACTAATGCCAACACCATGCCAGCGGTAGCCATCGCGATGGTTTCCCAAGTGGCACCGGCAACCATCTTCAGGAATTCGAGTGAATGTGCAGGCGGAAAAAAGCTGGCTAAAAAATTACCGGTGGCGCGTAGACTTTGTGCATCGAACAAAATCCACGGTTTGAACTCTGCCATAACCAGCATCGGCCATAACACGATCAACACCAGCGCAGCACCAATCAAGCGACCACGCCAAGCGGGATCACGATCAGAGAACGTGGGGTTTGGTTGAACGGTATGACGTTTCAAATCCGTCATGCTCATCAGCAGCGCGGCATCGCGCTGGCGATATTGGGTGCTGATTCGGTCTCATTGTCACTAGAGGTATTCATCGCATTCTCGTAGAGCGCGGCGATCATCGCATCACTGACATCGTCGCTCGCAGCGTCAAACACGATACGGCCGTCACGTAAGCCGACGATGCGAGGAAAGCAGCTACGCGCCAGATCGATCTGATGCAGGCTGCACACTAGCGTGGCTTGACGTGTGCGCGCCTCCTGCTGCAGCACGTTCAATGTCTGCACTGCGAGTGTCGGATCGAGTGCCGACAAAGGTTCATCGATGAGAAACATTTCAGCTTTAGAAACTAGCGCACGCGCCATGCCACAGCGTTGTCGCTCACCGCCCGACAATCTGTCGACGCGAGCGTATAACTTGTCCTGCAGATTAAATCGGCTCAAAGCGTCAAATGCAACGCGAGCATCAATTGGTTTGATTAGCGAGCGCAAAGCACGCCATGCATTCCATTGCGGCAGCACACCGGCTAGTACTGCATTCACCACGCGCTGACGTGGTGGCATCGGTGGTGTTTGCGGTGCCAGAAACAGGCGCGAACGTAGCAGGTGTCGATCCGCGCTATTCATCTGCCATGGCTGATTGTCGAACAGACTGAATTCACCGGAAACCGGTTTTAGCGCACAGCCAAGCGTATGCAGCAGACTGGTTTTGCCAGCACCAGAAGGTCCGATCAATACCAGTTGTTCGCCTTGCTGTATAGACAGTGATAGCTGATGCAGCGCGAATGCCGCATGGGCTGAGCCAGCGTGACGAACGGAAATATTTTGTAGAGCGAGAGTCATGCGGGAAGCATAAACGTAGTCAATGTATTACGACCTGCTCATCGTCGCGTTTTCGAATACAGGAAAACGTGACGATGATAGGAAGGTTAGACGATAGGGTGCTTATTTCAACAAGCCAGCATTACGTGCTGCTGCTTCGATCGCGACATAGTTTTCTGCCTTGGTCGGCACGAAACGGGTCGCGCGTTGCAGATCAAGAATGGCCTTGCCTTCAGGTGTGCTGCTGTCGAGCGCGAGGAACGCGGCTTTCAACTTTTCACGTACAGCCGGCGCCATGTCTGCGCTAACGCTCCAGTTGTAATCGTAATAACCTGGCGTGGTATAAAACACGCGCACTTTCTTGGGGTCGACCTTGCCGGTTTCGATCAACTTTTCCCATACCGAGATATTCAGTGCACCTGCATCGACCTTGCCACCGGCAACAGCGGCGACGGTTGCGTCATGCGCACCGGAGAACGCGACGCGGCGCATATCGGTATCTGGATTGATCTGTGCCGCCAGCAAGTAAGAGCGTGGCATCAAGTGACCGGATGTCGACGACTCGGAACCGAAAGTGAAGTTCTTGCCTTTCAGATCTGCCAGTGTCTTGATTTCTGGATCAGTCGTGATGAAAACGGATTTGAACTTTTGATCTTCTTCACGCTGTACCAACGGGATGACTTTGCCGCCGCTACGCACATTTGCTTGCACGAAAGTAAAGCCCCCAAACCAGACCATGTCCAGCTTGTGATGGATGAGACCTTCTACTGAGGCTGCATAGTCGGTCACTGGTGTAAAGACGACTTCCATATTTAATTTCTTCGCCAAATAATCACCCAATGGCTTGAACTTACGCTGCAACTCGGTCGGCGACTCATCCGGGATAGCGGAGACGCGCAACACTTGCTGTGCAGACGCAGCACCGCTAGCAACCAAAGCTAGGGCAGTGATGGAAATTGCAGCCAGCGCGGACAATTTTGATTTGAATTGATGGGTCATCGAACGATGCATGAGTAAAACCTCTTTAGATGGGTTGGAATACTAATTCTGATGTGACGTGATGCCAGATGCCTAAATAGACGGCGGCAGTGTTGAAGTGACGGTGCTTAGTCAAAGCCTGGAGCAGCAAACCTAAATAGCACGCTCAGACGACTACAACGCCCGCTGCTCCGCTTTTCATTTCACCGATAACGGCAGCTTCGGCAAAGCCTTCTTCCGCAAACAAAGTCAGTACCTTTTCTACTGCGTGCGGAGCGCATGATACCAGTAGACCGCCTGCAGTTTGCGGATCGGTGAGTAAAGCTTGTTGCAACGATGTAATTGTTGATGCTAGTGAGACCTCGTGGCCATAACCTTGCCAGTTGCGTCCAGACGCGCCAGTGATACATCCTTGCTCTGCCAGTTGCTGTACCTGCGGCAGCAGCGGGATCGCCGACATATTCAATTGCGCAGACAAGCCAGCGCCACGTGATAGTTCTAGTAAATGTCCCAGCAGACCAAAGCCGGTGACATCAGTCAATGCATGCACGTCATCTGATAGTGCCAGTTTTTTACCCGGTGTATTGAGCTTGGTGGTGTTGGCTATTAACGATGCATAGCCGGACTCATCCAACAGATTCTTTTTCAATGCAGCCGACAAGACGCCGACGCCAAGTGGTTTGCCCAGAATAAGCTGGTCGCCAGCTTGGGCGCCGGTATTGCGCTTAATTTTGGATGGATGCACCAAGCCCATTACTACCAAGCCGTAGATTGGCTCGACCGAATCAATCGTGTGGCCGCCAGCAATCGGGATGCCGGCTTGCGCGCAGATCGCTTCGCCACCGGCGAGAATTTTACCGATTACTTCGGTCGGCAGTTTGTCGATTGGCATACCAACTAGCGCCAACGCCATGATCGGTGTGCCGCCCATTGCGTAGACATCGGAGATGGCATTGGTCGCCGCAATGCGACCAAAGTCGAACGGGTCATCAACGATAGGCATAAAAAAATCAGTGGTGGCGATCAATGCCTGCTCGTCATTGAGTTGATAGACAGCGGCATCGTCAGAGCTTTCTATGCCAACTAGAAGTTCTTTCGGGATCGCAAAGCCACCACTATTTTGCAAAATTTCTTTCAGCACGCCGGGCGCGATCTTGCAGCCGCAACCGCCGCCGTGCGAGAACGAAGTCAATCTGATATCGGAAGGTGGAGCTGCAGTAGATGCGTCGTTCATGAATATCTCTAATAGGTAATTTTATAAATACGCTGGTATCAGATGGAAACAGTAGGGCTCTATACTGAGGATTGCGTTGGCAACTGTACGGCCAACTCTGCTGCCGCCTGCTCAAAGGTCTGTTCCGAAATATCCGACAGCGACAGTGGTTGTGCCTCAGATAAGTGCTGAAAATTGCGTTTAACTGACTGTAGATAAGCTGGGTCGTAATGTCGTTCTAGAAGCTCGGCCACCAGTTCCGTCATCTGTCCGGACAATGCAAGCTGCTGCCAGTGCGCGATTTTTTCTTTTCCGTGCAAAGGAATCAGCAAATCGAGCTGCGCATTTAATAGGGTAGGTTGTCGTACAAAATGCGTGTACTGCCCCATTAGCAACTGCACGCGATGCGCACTCGAGAGTGACACTGCCACACAAGGCGAGGCACGCATTTTATCCATCAAGATTTCTGGCACGCGCAGCTTGCCAACTTTTTTACTCTCAGATTCAACAAAGATCGGTTTGTCTGCATCGAAGTTGCGCAACAACTCCCACAGACAACTCTCGAAACGTTTTTGTGAGGGTTGCGGCGCACTAGGCAGATTGCCGAGGACTGAGCCACGATGTTGCGCCAAGTCTTCCAGATCAAGCACTTGCGCACCTTGCGCAACCAAGGTCTGCAATAACCGACTTTTACCACTGCCAGTCGGGCCGGTGAGTACGCGAAAATGCAAATTTTGCGGCAGCACACTTAATGAAGTGTTGACGTGCGAACGGTATGCCTTGTAACCGCCATCCAGTTGCACCACACGCCAACCGACTTTGGCCAGTATGTGCGCCATCGCGCCGCTACGATTGCCGCCACGCCAGCAATAGACCAGCGGCTTCCAGTCATGTGGTTTGTCGAGAAACTGCGTTTCTATATGATGCGCAATATTTTTCGCCACCAAAACTGCACCCAGCTTTTTCGCTTCGAACGCATTGATTTTCTTGTACATGGTGCCGATCTGCACGCGCTGTGCGTCATCCAGTACTGGGCAATTGATTGCGCCAGGCAGATGATCTTCAGCAAATTCTGCCGGACTACGCACATCGATGATCGCATCGAACTGTGCAAGCGCAGGCAGAATTTCGTCGAAAGGGAGAACAGCAGGGGACTTCATGATGGGCTCAAGGATGGGGCTGCACTTTAATCCGACATTATCTCTGATAAATGGCTACACAAACTAACTACCTTACCGTCGCTGCATAGTATCTGCGGTGTTTTACTGTCCATGCTGAGTTGCGTTATGAAACGCGTAAGCTCGCACCCAGCATGGATTTGGCAAATGCATACAAGCCCCATAGCAGTACCAACGGCAGTAGCAAGGTTTGCATCAGAAACAGCACGATCAGATTGATGATGTGTTCGGTGGTTTGCTCGGCAATCTGCTTGAGTTGCTCGACCTTTGCCGTGACATCAAAATTGGACGACAGGCCTTTGAGCTTGTCGAACAAAGAAGGGTTGGTCGGCATATTCTTGTTTTCTGCATTGAGTGCGGACACTTTGTCGGAGGCATTACTCACAATCTGTTCGCTCTGTGCGTACTCATCACTCATGAAATGCGTAAAGATCAAATCCGAGCCCACCAATACAACCGGTGTCGCGAAACGCAGCATCAAAAAGATCAGCAAACCGCCAGTCAGCCAGTGCGGTGCAGCACGCCCCTGCAGACGAAAAGCCAGCCAGAGCAGCACGACCAGGCTCAATGCCAGCGAAATCGCCCAATGGGCACCAATGCTGATCAATAATTTTTCTACACCAAAAGCGACACTGGCAAACAGCATCACGTTAGAAAACTGCTCCACTAAATCATTGACCGGATCTAATAATTGTCCAGGCGCAAAATTCAAGCCGACGCCGCCGGGTTCAAGTGCAAACTCGGTGCCTTGCGCAACCGAAATCACGGCATTCAAGGTGCGCGCGGTCGCAAACGTGACTAACGCACGCTTTAGCCCAGCATCAACCTGCTGGCTTGCATTGTTGTCTATCGTGCCATACCAAGCAAAGACGACGATAAGGACTGCGAGAAATAAGGAAAAAATACGCTTAGTGATGCTCACAAGCCTCTCCGTGGACAGAAAATTTGTTATCTATGCCGATTGATTATCAATGCAAGCATGTTCCCCCACAATAACAGGAGTTAACTAGTACACCAAACTAAAGTGACTGCTCTGAATATTCAAAGATATATTTAAAGTGGAGTATGCAAAATTCACCTAATTAATTGATATTTAATGATTATTTAGAGAAATTTAGAAGTGTTACATCTGTCTTTCGCAGGTGCTGTGTAGAAATTTAGCACCTGTTAAAAAACGGGCCATCTCCTCAATCTATGCGCTTCATATTTTTAGTTGAGTCTTTTAACTTGGCTATGTGAGGATTTTAAATATAAAAAAATGGTCATCTTTTTATAGATCGTTCAAAGGAGGCAGGATGACAACCACGCAAAAGCAGGCATCCCTTTACCGCATGGTAATGCCTGAGCATATCTGTCCTTACGGATTAAAGGCGCGTTACCTTTTGAAGCGCAAAGGCTTCCAGATAGATGACTATTGGCTTACCACGCAGGAAGAAACGGAGCGCTTCCAGCAACAGCATAAAGTTAAAACCACACCGCAGACCTTTATTGATGGCAAACGGATCGGTGGCTACGATGACTTAAGACTTTATTTTGGTCTATCCAATGGTGAAACCAAATGGGATGCTTATCGCCCGGTCATCACAATATTCGTCGTTGCACTGTTACTGTCGGCGGCTGCCAATTACGCCCTTAGTAATTCGATCCTTACCGCTAAAACGGTGACGTGGTTTATCGCGATTACGATGTGTCTGCTGGCGATGACCAAACTACAGGACGTAGAAAAATTTTCAACGATGTTTCTCAACTACGATCTGCTGGCACGTCGCTGGGTGCCTTATGGCTATTTTTATCCTTTTGCAGAGTTGCTTGCTGGCGTGCTGATGCTTGCGAACGTTCTACTTTTTATTTCAATCCCGGTCGCATTCTTCATTGGTTCAGTCGGCGCTGTATCTGTCTTCAAAGCGGTCTACATTGATAAACGTGAATTGAAATGCGCTTGCGTTGGCGGCTCCAGTAATGTTCCGCTCGGGTTTATTTCACTCACCGAGAATTTGATGATGATCGCTATGGCGATTTATATGTTGTTTAATGTAGTGACTTGAAGGCTCTAAAGTTGTGAGCCAACTGGGGCTTTCGCGACCATCGCTTCGATGGAATAATTAAAAGTGAGAAGAGAAGGGGGGCTTTTATCAAATGGGCTCACGCTATCTGTAGGAGTAATTTTTTTAATCACGATCGCTAAAATAAATGCGTATATCAGCTATTCTTATTCCATATTCATTTTTCAAAATACGTCATTTTTATTAACGTAACCTTTGTTAATTTTTCACCATTAGTTTTTGCCAAATTAGTATTGATGGAATTTTTATGACAACAATTTTTCCAGATTCCTTTGATCATAACGAGAGCCAGAGTGAGCGCTGTAAAGGCTGTAACGATTCCACTAAGTTAGATATTGAATTTGACTACGCTTATCAGCCAATAGTGGAATGCGCGACCAAATCCATTTATGGCTACGAGGCTTTAGTACGCGGTCCAAATGGCGAATCGGCCGCCAGTGTTCTGGCGCAGGTTAATGACGACAATCGTTATAAATTTGATCAAGCATGCCGGATGAAGGCGGTAGAAGGCGCTGCTAGATTAAACATGACTGAATTCTTGTCGATTAATTTTCTACCCAATGCAGTATATCGTCCCGAAGTTTGCATACGTACGACCTTTGCGGCAGCACAAAAGCACAACTTTCCGATTGAAAAGATTATCTTTGAAGTGACAGAAGGTGAGCATGTTCAAGACCGACCGCATTTGGTTAATATTTTTCAGGAATATCGTCGTCTCGGATTTCAAACCGCGATTGATGATTTCGGTGCCGGCTATGCGGGGCTGAATTTGTTGGCTGAGTATCAACCAGATGTCGTCAAAATTGATATGGATCTGATTCGGAATATTGATACCAACCTGCCGCGCCAGGCGATCGTAGCCGGTGTCGCAAGCATTTGCAAAAATCTAAAAATTCGTGTGCTTGCCGAAGGTATAGAAACCAAAGCTGAACGCGATTTTCTTTTGAGTATCGGCATCACGTTAATGCAAGGTTATTGGTTCGCAAAACCAGCATTTAGAGATTTAGGAAAGATTCCTGAATCTGCTTGGCTTTAAAACACTGCGAAACCTAATCCTGATTAGGTTCGCTGAAAATGCGGCAGGACAGCCACTGCACTTAAAACCAGATAGGGACTTGATATTCGATAGCATTAACGAGCTATCGCCCACAATCCTCGGAGTTCTTGGCTATTACCTAAGTATTATCCAGCCATAAAAAAGCCGCGCTTTGTCAGCGCGGCTTTTTAACATCTCATTTTAATGTTTAGGTAAGTATTGCGATCAAAATAATGATCGGAATAGGGATACCAAGTAACCAAAGCAGAATTGCTCCCATAATGATCTCCTAAGAAAGTGTGACAGGTTGAACGGTGTCGTCACGATGCATGTCGACTGCATCGAAATCCACGCGATCACGAAGGCGGCCGCCATAGGTCGCCGCTAAGCTGGCAATAAACGCACCGCATAACAAGGCGATAAACATCCATAACGAGCCATAAGCAGCTGCTTTGCGTGCAGCGTCTGCAGATTCTTTTGCTTTAGCGATGGCGCTATCGACATTCTGCTTGTAGGTATCGAAGGTAGTTTGAATGCGTTTTTCGGCGTCCGCTTGGGTCGCACTCGAGCGACTCGCCAACAGTTGGGCAAGATAAGTTTTATCCGCTGCTGGCAACTCGCCAACGCGAATAGCATTAGCAAAAATACGCGCTACTTCGGCTTTCTGCGGTGGCGTTACCGAGCGGTCGTTGTTATTCACCCTCGGCATCGCCAGCGTGGTCGGAGATTCAGGCGTTACACCATTGTTCGATGAGGCTGTTGCCGGGACGCGAAATAACGAGTCGATAAAATAACTGGCCATTCCGTCGGAGTTGCCATTGGCATTGTCATCAGCACTGATTGCTGCGCTGCCCGCCGCTACCGCAGCCGCGCCGGTCGACCCCACCACTTTTGCACCACCGGCCAACACACTGCCCATGGCGCTACTCAATACGGCTGCCGTTACTAATGAGGCGATTGCCCAGGCAAGAAAACCATGCGCGGTGTCGCGAAAATAGACTTCATCAGTATGTAAGGCAGTCCACTTGACGCGTAAGCGTCCAGCCATATAGCCACCAATTGCCGACGCCGCAATTTGCGTGAAGGCGACCCACGCGATGGTCGAATAGCCTATGGTTTTAGCGCTCAATCCACTACCAGACCACGGTGAAACTGACGAAAATCCCAGCCCAAAACCGAGGATAACCAAGATGAAAGACAATGCCGCAGCCGCAGAGGCACCGGCTAGTATTGCTCCCCAAGAAACGCCTGACGAGCTAGATCCGCTCGCCTCTAGCGTGTGATCGTGCAGCGTACGAGTAATCATAATTTCACCTTTTAAAAAATACAGCGTATAAAACGAGTCGTGTCGATCACGACGCTTCTTTGTTGTTATGACTTGCATTGAGACATGTGAAATGTAACCAGCTGAGCAAACTTTACCTATAGGACGATGTCGAGAGTTTTCGTAGGATTTGAGGAAATAGTAATGAGCCAAAATTGATGGCTACAGGCAAAATCGCTCGTAAAGATATTCATGCAAAGGTGAGCCCGACCAGAATTACTCAAGCTGAACAACGATCTAATAAATAAGTTACGAGGCATGAGTTCAGCGATGCCTACATTACATTGGGGCGATCTCCTATATCGGAATTATGTGAGCCACGTTATGTTGTAGGCATTCAAAACTGTCGACTCATATCATGTCTACCATTGCAGAACCAAGTGGCGATAATCCTTTCGATAGTGATCAAGCGATCGAAAATAGTAATTACGGTGCCTATGTCGACAAAAAATTAGTCGCCGGTGAGGAGCTTGATGAAAAACCGCAACCTTTACTGGATTTTGTCCACGACTCTTTCCGTGCGCTCATTCTGAACCCGCAATTTTCTTGCGTGGGAGCCAAGTCAGCGATTCAAAACGGTAGCTATCGCATTGGTCATTACGAAGAACTAGCGACGCCGGCGGCAACCGCGGGGTTGGCGCATGACCTGTATCGTTTCTTAGACGATCAACCTTCCCTTAAAGGCGAGTTTTCTACCTTTGTCGCGACCTTTTCCCAACCTGTGATTAATTCCGAAGAGCAGTTTGAAAAACTTCTTTGGGAGCAACTGCAATTACTCCATGAAGCCGACGTAAAACTGCATCATTGGGATCCAACAGTCAGTGATGATCCTGACGATCCGCATTTCGCTTTCAGTTTTGCGGAGCAAAGTTTCTTTGTGGTTGGGATACATCCTGCAGCGTCTAGATATACCCGTCGTTTCGCGTGGCCAACAATGGTATTTAACCTGCACGCACAATTTGAAAAGCTTAGAGAAGAGGGAAAGTTTGGTCGGATGCAAGAAGTTATCCGCTCGCGCGAGCAATCATTGCAAGGATCAATCAATGAAAACTTATGGGAGCACGGAACAAAATCTGATGCGCGCCAATATTCTGGTCGTCCGTTAGAGGATGATTGGCAGTGCCCATTTAAAAGTAAAAATAATTGACGGAGTTGAGGGAGAGTTATGAGTGAAAAAATTGAACAGCGCCATATTGCAGCGCAAACTGGTACCGGCTTTACACTTAAAAAAGGTCAAGTATTACGAGTGATTGACCCGCTCGGAGAACAGGTTTCGGATCTCATCGCTTTCAATCAACATGACGTTGATGAGTCGCTGTCATCTGGTCGCAGCATTGATTACGCCAACACGATTTATTTGACGACCGGCCACACTTTATATTCCAATCGCAGTAATCCCATGTTCTCGATCATTGAAGATCAAGTGGGGCGCCATGACTTTTTGTTGACGCCTTGCAGCCCAGAGACTTTCAAGATCATTTATAAGAATCACGCCCATCACCCTAGCTGCTTTGCCAATTTGGTTGAGAATCTCAATGATTTTGGCATCCAGCCAGATCGCATCCCAACCACGTTTAATATTTTTATGAACGTTGGTATCGCGCCGGATGGCGAACTCAGTATCGATCCACCGCGCTCAAAAGCAGGGCAGTTTATTGCATTACGCGCAGAGATGGATTTGATCGTCGGCGTAACAGCATGTTCCGCTGAAATGTCGAATAACTATTCGTTTAAGCCGATAGATATCGAGATTCGAGGATAGGACTATTCTTAAGGATAAAGAGTAGCTTGAACTGGTAACAGAGAGTATTGATGAAATCATCAAACTATTCGGCAGCATTAAGTATGGTCAGATCGTTGCAACTCAACGCTGTTGAATAGCAGAAAATCATCTGCCTCATTGTTGTAGTCCCAGCGCTCAATAACACAACGCAGTGGCGCATCCTCAAAACCGTAACGGATCAGATTGATTGAATTGTTGGAGTCATGGCGTATGCGTGTTGATACTGCCGTACCCGCCTGCACCGCCCATACTCGACGCGGTAGATTCGCAATATGCTCGTGCAACGCGCTGGTAAATGGGCGATGAATATGGCCGCCAAGTATCAAATCGACACCAGCTTCTGCCCATCTGTTGATCGCATCTTGATGACCGCGCAATAGATGCTCCTGATCGACCTCATGCGTCACATGGACAGGTTGATGCGTGACGACAATGCGCAACTGGTTTTGATTGGCATGCTTTAACCGCTGCGCGACACGTGCTATCTGTTTACTCGAAACCTCGCCCTCAATATGTCGATAGCGCCGCGTAGTACGTACACCAATTACCAGCAAATCGGGCGTGTCATAGATGGGTTCAAGATCGTCGCCGAAAGCACGACAGTAACGAGAGTAGGGCAGCAAAAGACGCGTCGCGAGATCGAATAAGGGAATGTCATGGTTGCCCGCGATAACTAACCGAGCAGGAATCGCCAAGCGCTCGACGAAAACGCGGGCTGCATTAAACTCGATAGCGCGTGCGCGTTGCGTGATGTCGCCCGACAAAGTGAGTAAATTAGATGTGTGCGCATGCGCTAGTCGCTCCAACGCCTTGACGACGAGCGGGCGCTCGGTGCCAAAATGAGGATCGGAAATATGCAGCATCGTCTTCATGCAGCGTGACCTCCAAATTGGTCATCTGCCGTGGATGAATGCATTCGCTTAATTAACAGCAAGGGCTTCGCGGCCACGCAAAACTCCAGCGGCGCCTGCAGCCACATTATTTCACCATCGGCAGCGACCTTGATCAGCTTGCTACGAAGCTTTTTATTGATACTTTTACGAGCAGCCGTTGACACGTCCTTCTTGGCACGAAACCTTGTACGAGGTGCGACTGCGAGAGAGTGAAAACTGAAGCCGATGACATTTTCGGCATCGCCCAAGCGCCCCAGTGCGCCGCGAGCGCCCAACCACAACATCGCAAGTTTACCGATAGGACGCACAGCAATGGCTGCAAGTTTTCCGTGCATGACGGCCTCTGCTTGGGGCATGCCAACCTGTTCTAGTTGTAGCCTGTTATTACCGATAAAGAGCGTAGTGCTTCGCATGGAGACACGCTTGCCGTCTTGTTCTAGCGTTATGTGCAATTGCCGGTGAGGACTAAAGACAGTGACAATCGCAGACCAGATCGCGATCAGTCGACTGCGGCCATACTTTTGCTTGAAAACTTCTCGATCTTCCAGCAGCTCCGGGTACAAGCCCACGCTCGCATTGACTAAAAAAACGTGGCCGTTTACTTGCCCGACTTGTACCGGCACGGGTGCGCCATGCAGCAAATCCTGCAACGACTCCGTAATTTCTTCAGGGATACCATGCGTGCGGCCAAAATAATTGAAAGTACCTTGTGGTATCGCACCAAACAGGCAGCCACTGGAAAGTACGATGTTAGCAACGGCGTTAATCGTCCCATCACCACCGACAGCCACAACAACTGCGTGTTGACCCTTCGCAGCATCAACAGCTTGCTGCACGGTCGCCGCGATCTGGCTGACGTCTTCAATAACAAAGATGCGATATGCACGCGAAGCTGATCGCATGGCCGATTCAATTACCTGGCGCGTATCGTCGGCGTTATGACGGCCAGAACCGCCGTTCATCACAAAATAGAGCGGTGGTTTTGAAGTGTTGGGATGGGGTGACTGAAAAATAGCGTGACCTTAAAAGTAAATCAAAACATCGACTGGTCGCATAAAACTGTACGACGATCTGCCAATGAAAAATTGCGGACAACCTGTGGTCATTACTTCCTCAATCAGCATTTTAAATAGACCGTGATTTTTTTCTGCACGGGAATGCAATAGATTAATCTCTAGCAAGACAGTTCAATTTCATTGGAAAATTATGCCAGTCACTTTGGCGAGCACTCAAAGTAGAAGGCTATTTAGTAATGCTTAGGAAAAACGCTCTAATGTAAATCTATCGGGTAAAAATCAGGCCAAAATGGGCACCGTTTCGTAGCAAATATTTTTCCGCCGCTATTTTTATGTTTGAATCAGAGTATCTGAATATAACGGGTAATTGCCCAATTTATGTAATTGTAACGGGTAAAAAATATGTGAATTTTAGTTGTGGAATAGTAGCGGGCAATTCACTTTTTCACTGCATCTTGACCGCCGGTGATACTGTTGTTAGCTGCTACTACAGATGCATCCGTCAATTAAAATTTGCATATTACAAAACATCTACTACAGTGGTTAAATAATCTTGACACTATCAAACTCATTTGAATCCTCACTTTGTGATGGGCTAAAAAGTAACTACTGAAATATTGATTGGAAAGCCAAAATAATTCGGTGAAACACTGCTGATTTTTGGCTCGACACATCCCACACATTGGATATTTGCAATTAATTGTGCGCATTTGAGTTTTTCTTGTACTCGAAATAGCGACAAAATTTTCGGTTACATAGTATTTCAAAGTGAGGGGGTAATGGATTCGACTTTCAATAATTCGGTAGCAGATTTTACGCGGCGTGCACCCGTCTACTCAGCGGTAAAAAAACGTCGCAAACATCATTCCAATATTTGGCTTTTTGACTCACCGAAAATAAAGCGTCGCTTCGTTATAACAGGTGATGTTGCCTTCATGCATATCGTTCTTCTTGAGGGAGATACATTAGTCGAAGGATATGATCCAACTCCTGATCCCATTTACACAATAGTGGATGGAGAAACCCGTCAAACGACTCTAGATGCGCATGTTTTCTTTAAAGATAGAAGGATAGAGTGGTGGGAATTTAAACGTCTTCAAGATACTGGTCCATCTCGATCTGGTCGTAGCAAGCCACAACTGAGCGCGCAAGCCCAGGCCGCCTCCACGGCGGGTATGGCATACCGCGTAAAAACTGATTTTGATCTCAAACATAGAGAGATTTTATTCGATAATTGGCTCACTTTATGCGCCTGTATAACACGGTGTAGAACGCAATCCATACATCGCGAAATGAAATATTTATTTGATCGTCTCTCCCAGCAAAAATCAATCCGCTTCGGCTCACTCTTAGGTGAAACTTCAATTGATGCTGCCCAGATGCATGCAGCGGTCGCTTCCGCTCTGCAAGCTGGCGCAATAACGACTGAACTGAAATCCACTCGATTTGGATACGATTCCATGCTCATAAGGAGTGGCTCATGACTCGAGGGATGAAGCGTCATCTAATACCTCATGCATTTTCGGATTTGGCTAGATGGCCTGTGCCCGACCTTAATGTGTTTGCATTGCATGCCAAAGAAGTCTTTCGATCAAGGAAATTAGCGGTAGAAATGTATGCCAACGGAGAAAGTTTTTCAGAGATAAAAAAGCACGCTGGTATCGGTGAAGATGAAGTTCAACGTATTGTAAAGCGATGTTTAATCCTGAAGAATGGCGGAAACATATATGGTTTCTATGCGTGTATCAAAGGATTACGAATAAAGCCATATCGACGCAAAAGCGTGGTATCACATGAGAAGGGTGAAGGGCCAGGAGGATGTTCAGGCGCGCTCACCCAGATATTCGAACGTTTTCCAGAGCTTGAACTATTAGTACAAGAATTATATTTTGGAAAACGATCTAGGACATTGATTCCTGAAACCAGAATGCCGATAGTATCAATTCATAATCGATTCAAATTGGCATTGCGAAGTCATGGCGTGACAGACAATCAGTGGCCGTTTAACACAGAAAATTGTGGGTATAACGCTATTTGTTCTTATTGTACCGAGTTGCGACTTGCAAATGCACAGCCTGCTGCTTTAGGGCGATCAGGTTTTTTGGCATCACAGAGGGGCGCCGTCGGCTCAGGGCTCAGTCCTTTGATTCCATGCCTTCGGCCTTTTAGTTTTGTACAACTGGATTTTCACAAAGTCGATGCAGCTACCATCATTATTTTGCGTAATGAGTTCGGTGTCGAACTGGAGGTTCCGTTGTCGCGTTGGCATATCGGCCTCGCTATAGAGGAATTTTCTGGCGCTGTCATTGGTGCTTACGTAGTTCTTGAAAGAACTCCCAGTGGCGACAGCGTTTTAGAAGTAGTTGAAAGTGCTTTGCGCCCTGAAGATTATGAAACAGACGATCCCCGTGTACAACTTGTAATACAAGGGCAAGCATTATTGAATCGACTCATACCTGAACTAGCCTATCAATGTTTTTCAGTTCTAAAAGTAGATAACGGAACGTCTAATATTGCGCATGAAGTAGTGAATAACATTATTGATACAGTCGGTTGTGCAGTAAATTATGGGCAAGTAGGAGGTTGGTGGCGACGACAATTAATCGAGAGTATTTTTGGTGAGCTTACTGCTAAAGGGCTTCAGCGTCTCCCATCCTCACACGGAGTCGGTCCTGGAGATTGCAGAGTCAATGATCCAAACAGTCAGGCAATAAAATTCCGAATTTTACTGTCAGAAGTGATTAATGTAATTTATGCGTGCATTAAATTACACAATACCAAGCTTACTGAAAAACTTCAATGGAGCTCTCCAGTTCAGTGCATTCAAGCAGCTTTGTCAAACCCGAAAAGTGGATTGTTTATTCAGCCCCTCCCTAGTGATATGCAAGAAAATATGCGACTAATGCAGCATATAGAAGAGGTTACGGTACGCGGAAGTATAGAAAAAAATGAACGCCCATACTTCAACCTCGATCGCTGGCGTTATACAAACCAAGCACTCGCAAATTCTTTTTGGCTTATTGGGAAAAAATTACTTACTTATACTGATCGTCGTGAATGCCGGATCGTTTATGCCACTGTAATAGAGACAGGCGAGCAATTAGGATTGATGGTCCCCGGAGGGTGGCGGGCCAGAAGTCAATGCTCTTGGCGCGATCGAAAGATGTTCAATAAAGCGGGCTTTGCCGATAGATATTCCAATGATTTTCACGATCCTGTGGAAGATTGGAAAGAGGGAAAAGTGAAGGCTCTTCAAGCTCGGCCCAAATCACAAAAGAAAAAATCATCTAGTGATGCATTGAATTTGGCGCGTGTTAGTAAAACCGAGTCAGCAATTAACAAATTTACAGAGCATGTTGACGCTCTTTCTCCAAATATTATGGAGCAGCAAAAAAATCGGCAGGATCCCTTTGGACTAATGGATATTCCCGATATGGTTCCAGTTACTAGGGGAAATTAATGAATAATACGAATCCTCGAATTAGTAAAGAACCAAATGCATACATTAAGAATTCTGGTGATAATTTAAACGGGCAAAACCGAGCAGAACTCGCATTACATCATCCGTTAATCACTCAAACGGTGTTGCTCCCAACCCCTCCAATTAAAGAGTTATTTTTAGTCATTAGACGTATCGTTGTTTTACGTGAGACAGGCTGCTGTTTTGCAGCTGCTAGCGGTGTAGGTAAAACATCTGCACTTGACATGGTAGCGGCGCTACTTAAGGTCCAGATGCCCGATCTTTGCATAATTAAACATGACACACATAACCAGCAATTTCCATCGATAAGAGCATTTTTCAAGCACTTTCTTTCCACGATAAAGCATGAAGAAAAAAAAGGGGAAACTTATGACTTAAGGGAACGAGTTGTTAATTGGTTAATCGACGAAGCCAGAATATGTGGTTTAAATATGGTGCTGCTGTCTATTGACGAAGCGCATGCAATGGCAACGCAAGATTTTGATTTTTTAAAAGATGTATATAACGACCTGCATCGGGAGGGGGTTCAGCTAGTAACGGTTCTAATGGGGCAAGATCCTGACCTGTTAAAGGTAATTGAACGTTTGAAACATTCAAATCGTCTGGACCTCATCGGCCGATTTGCTATGCGCATTTTACCTTTTAGGGCTTATAACAGCTTAAATGACCTTTCAATGATTTTGACAGGAATTGATGAGGCAGTATTCCCAGAGAAATCTCATATTTCATGGACTGAGTTCTATTTCCCAAAAGCATTCAAGCAAGGGTTCCGGCTTCAAAATGAAGCCTCAGCGTTTTGGACCGCCATAAAATTTGTCGCACCGAAAAGAGAGGCTCCAAATTTCAGTTTTCCAGCAAGACAAACTTTTGTCGCGATTAGAACATTCATGATCGACAATGCATGTTTCGATGCAGAGCAAATGGAATTGCCAGTAAACGCGTGGGATAAGGCAGTTAGCTATTCAACTATGGGAGAAGCAATGGTGTTGATGCAAGCACCACGACAACCATCAAAAACTAGAATAATAAGATGAAAAATGACGAACTCACCTTCATCTTGGGCTGGAACTGATTTAACCCCATTGCCATATGAATCTCTCGTTAGTTGTCTGTGGAGGTTTGCGTGGCGAAATAAACTAGATGCAAAAAGGCTTAAGAATATTTGCACTTCACAGGCAACTTACCCAAAAAAAGATTTTTTTGATAATAACTATTGGTTTAATCAATCAATATTTTTAGAAAAGTCCACCTGGAAGATACCAAGTGCTGATGAACAAGTGTTTACTTTTTCACTAGATCTCGATAATGAGATTTGGGTTGAAAGAAAATTCCGATATTGCCCTTTATGCTTGGAACATTGCTATCACAGCTTTTGGCATCAGTTTTTACCATTAAATTTATGTCCGATTCATCGCATACCTTTAACTACAAAATGTCATTGTTGTTGTCAAACACTGCCACCATACGGCTTTTCAAAATCACTATTCGACAAACCATTTTATTGCGTCAACTGTCGCGAGCCTATAAGTGGTGTTCGGCCAGAGTTAAATTTGCATTTGGAGTTCCGCTATCAAGCACCTCTATTATCTAAAACTTTTATGCCTTATATGAACTGGTGGAAACAGACTTTAAAGCTAAGATTGAGCGCTTACGAATTGGATCCAAAATTGTATTATTACGCTTCGCATACCAATACTTGGTGTAAAAATAAAGCGTTCATTCGAAGCATTGTAAATAAAGGATTAGCCTTGCCACTTTTATGCACGGAACCTTTATATCAAAATATTACAACCTTGCAGTGGAAGATAAAGATTTTTGAAGATCCCCCAAATCATTTTTTATCTGTACCCCGCAATTCTTGGTCTGAACGCGTCAGAATACCCACCGCCGTGTATAAGTGTACGCTGCGCTTTTTAAAGAAATGGATATGTCAGTATGAATGTTGGGGCGAGTCTGAATTTAATGATGCGTTCGTAGGATCTTTACAATCGACAATCCGCGAATGTCCAAAAAGACTATTGGCGTTGCATGCTATGCGCGGACAGCTTGAAAACAACGGAGGACAATGGCGGAACTTCGATATAAGTAAGCTGCAATTAAAAGATCAACCTACAGTAGAAATTGAGTCATGGTTTAATCGTACTCCTCGTCGAGCTTGGTTTGCCGTTTTTCTAGCTATTTATGTGTCTTGGTACTATCGCATACTAAAAAGCAACCACAACCAAGTTGATATTAGCCTTGACCATTCTTACTGTGATGATACTTACTTATTTTTGCGTTCAAAAATAGAATCCATTGATCAACATAACACTTGGGTAGGAAATGTAGCTTTCCCAGAATTAGCCGGGATTGAAGAGATCTTTAATAGGCGTAAATGAAGAACTTGTAATTTGTTCGGCCCTGACTTTGCGGAATGACGTATAGCATCAGTAAGACCTTTTGTTAAAAAGATTTATGCTCTCGGGAGATATCGATGAGTACGACTTACTTAAAATCTCGATTTTCGAAACCTTCAGTACTGACGGATTCCACGCTGATCTTGGGCGTGAAATTTGGTCTATGGAATAAGGTATTCACCGGACATTTGGCAGATTCGTTGAAGATTGTAGAACAACGCGTCAACGAATCCATTGCTAAAGATCCTGATGCAATCAATGCGTTGATTAATAATAAATTTCTGAAGTCTCAAGATGTCGCGAGTAAATTCAGTAGGACAGTAATGAAGACTGCGGAAATCATTCAACCGCATGAGTAAGCATCATCTTCATTGCGGCAGATTCCTCCAATCAGAATCCAGACAAAAATTTCCCGTGATCAACGAAACATTAATTTCATTTAATACAATTTAAACAAACAATTTTTTAGCGACTACGTAAGCGCCGCAATCAAGAGTTGTTGTTGTCTCACTTTACAAATGTCTGCAGTTAGCGTGAGCAATCGCGGATATTTGGTTGAATTCAGTGGGCAATAGCGGACGTCTGAGTGGATTTCCAAACGGGCTGTCCTGCCCCGTTTTTTTACCGGCGAGCATTAAATAATGCAAAGCAAGACAGATGCATTTTTTCATGGCAAGATTAAGAATTGTGTTTTTCTCATCCACGCCATGGCTCAGCACATTCTCGTAGTAGATGACGAAATTGACCTTTCTGAAACTTTTTCCGAACTCTTACAAATGCTCGGATACTCTGCCAGCTATGCGACATCTCTTGAGACCGCATTGTCTTTAATGCGCAGTCAGATTTTTGATGTTGTAATTTCTGACATACACATGCCCGCAGGCGATGGAATGAGACTCCGTACTCTAATGCTGGCGGACGAATGCCTCCGCAAAACGCCATTCATTTACATGACGGGTAAAACCGATGAGTTGCCTAATTTAAATGAGCCATTTCTGGTAAAGCCATTTTCAACAGATGATGTCGTCGCAATCCTTGAAGAGGTCTTGCCTGTTCAACCTTAATGTACGCAATTCTTTGGTTATGGCCGAATCACTCATTATCCAGATCCCAAACCAAATGCGCATCGATCAACAGCAAGTAATAACCTTTAGTGCGGCGGTCTTAGAGGCGAGCGAATTTTGCGCTGCCGCTGTTGCTTGCCGCTGTGCTGTCAACAAAGCCTGCAGATCTGACTCTCCAAGCGAATAGGCGCGCTGCATCAACTTTGCATTATCATGCATGGCTGCCGCACCAGTTTCGGACATTTGCATACTCTCGTAAGTGCCCCATGCGGTAGCAACATTGCTATCGATGTCCGCTTCCAGTTGACGTTTTACTTCGGCACCATGCACGGCCTGAATTGCACGCTCATTGCGCTGTCCACTTGGAATTGGGATGCTGATCGAAATGCCAGTAATACGCTCACGTTCGCCAACTTCAGAAGCTGTGAATGCACCAATGGTTGGATCAGGTGTCTTGTTGCCTCGGGCGCGATCTGCCTCCGCAGTAGCACGCCGCAGCAAGGCCTCTGCCGTTTTAAGTTCGTCACTTTGTTTCAGAATGCGCTCGCGCCAATACATGACATTCGGTTCGATCGCAACAGCTGTTGGCATATCGTAATACAGCCTAATTTTGATAAATTGTCGTCCTTTCTGGATTTGGAAGGCTCGGAAGAAGGTTTGTACCCACATGCCTCAAGGGTTAGATGCGCAGCTTTAGTCGAAAGACCGGGCAACTAGCAAGATTCTTATTTCTGATGTCAATACCGCCGGATGGGTATTAATTAAACAGTACCGAAGAAACTATGTTTTCAGGAAATCGTTGGATACTAACGGAGCTGGGTAAAACTTTGTTTGTCATCTGGATTTGTATAACCCTCATTATTATGGGAGTGTTATTTTGGCTAAGTCATGCCGCAGCATCTTCTAAAAGCCCTCTTGAAAATAAGCAAAAGATAAATAAAAAGAAATCTGCTTTTCGCAAGAAAAAATAACGCCGACGATCTAAATATCGAACCCAGATCAGACAACTTTATTTCAGATAGGAGCGAAGAATTGTTACTACTCTATCCAAATCCGCATGACGGTCTTCAGCAGTTGCATCAGGCCCAAGATGTTCTCGTATATGTCCTTCCAGTACTTCCGCCATTAGCCCGTTGACCGCACCACGCACTGCGGCGATTTGTTGAAGTAGATCTATACATTCAACTTCCTTTTCCAACGCTTTTTCCAATGCCTCGGCCTGTCCTTTAATGCGACGGACTCGTGTGAGTAATGATTTTTTACTTTTGATGGCGTGTGACATAGACTTTGTATAATCAATATATACTGGGGTATAGTATATTTTTTATCAGAAAAGCTACGATATCATGCAATCCTCCATCCGTGAAAACTGGTCGCATTCCCATGTATTCAATGAGGGAAATCCTTTGGCCGAGAGGAACACCTTATGGGCTGTCGTATTAACCGCGATCATGATGGTGGTAGAAATCACTGGCGGCTGGGTATTCAACTCCATGGCCCTGTTAGCGGATGGCTGGCATATGAGCTCACATGCACTAGCCTTAGGGCTGTCCGTGCTTGCCTATGCGGCTGCGCGTCGCTTCGCCAATGACAGTCGGTTTTCTTTTGGTACGTGGAAGATGGAAGTCTTGGGTGGCTACACAAGTGCCATATTGTTGGTATTGGTAGCTGGACTGATGTTGTATCAATCGGTGGAACGACTGATAACACCTCAACCTATTCACTACGAACAAGCCATTGCTATTGCAATGGTTGGCTTATTGGTTAACATCGCTTGTGCTTGGCTTTTAAAAGACGGGCATAGCCACCATCATCATCATGAACACCACTCCCATGACCATCATCACGATTTAAATCTTCGAGCAGCTTATATCCATGTCATCGCTGACGCCGCGACGTCAGTACTGGCGATATTGGCTCTAATAGGTGGCATGTATTGGAATGCAAGATGGCTTGACCCGGTTATGGGAATCGTAGGTGCAGGTCTAGTATCAGTTTGGGCTTTTGGATTAATACGTGATTCGGGACGAGTTTTGCTCGATGCTGAAATGAATGCGCCGGTAGTTGAAGAAATACGCGAAGTCATTGCTGCTAGTCCTATCAAGGCGGCGTTGTGCGACCTTCATGTTTGGCGTGTAGGCCAAGGAAAATATGCTTGCATCGTATCGTTGGCTACCCAAGAGGATGTGCAACCAGATTATTTCAAAGCGCGGTTAAGTATCCATGAAGAGCTTGTTCATATTTCTGTCGAAATTAATCATTATTCAAGTCCCTTTTAAAAAAAGATCGTCGATTAATTTAATCGAGATCACGCTCGAGTTTGTTGTGTCATTGGGCCAGCCGCGGTAGAAAAGGATGGGTATCTTGAAACAACGCAGTTAAAGCGGCTTGACGAATGCGATATACGATGAGCCTGATCTCGGCGTCAAATGTTGGCGTAGCACGTCAGTTGCCAACTGATTCACTTATTATATCGAGCTCCTCGCTTACACGATGGTCAGGCATGCTATACACTGGCGCAAATCCCCCATCCCAGGGTCGAAAATCGGTAGTCTGACCCTGATATAGCCTCGCTGCAGTCTATTGGACTTGTGCCTTGTACATAACTGCGCAGCTCGTATTTTAATGCGTCGGGCTCTCTGTTTTTCCAGAGACTCGGACTCCAGGGGCTACCAGATGCTGAGCAATGTAGTCGCCTCTTAGGATGTCCTGCCAAACGCGCTTCGTAATCTTATCGCCGCGGTAAGCCGCCTTGCTTCCGTATCCTGCTGCGGGTTTAAAAAACAAACCGCGTCGCTCGTTCCACCAGCGATCGGCTTTGTTGATGTGTTCGACTACATTGAGATCTGTTACGCCCCGCAGGAAGTCCCCGTGGGGGACAATCGCCAACTACGTCACTCCCATTTTGGGGGGCGTCAGCCCCCGAGGCATTTGAACGTGCCTCAATTTGAGAGCCTGATGTATCTTAATTCCGTAAGCAGTCCAATATGACATGAATGTGATTTTCCGAAAATTTTTTTAATCACAGGCTTTGTCGCGTTCTCGAATTAAGTCGGGGGTTCAGAGCTGCGATGCAGATGGCCTATATGGCATAAAACATATATGTTCCCATCGCTATCATCATTAAGTTTTCGGTCAGTGAGATAAATCCAAGCGGCACATTGCTCGAACCTCCCACGCAAGCACATTTTAGTTCTCGTTTGTCAATGTACACCGCCTTGAACACGGAGATAGCTCCTACCAAACCGATGAATAAAGCGACTGGAGCTGATAGCCAAGACAGTTTGCCAGTAATCATCAGCAAGCCTGCAATTAGCTCCGCAAAAGGATAAATATAACTATAGGGCACCCATTTTTTTGCTAGCAGGTCGTAATTTAAAAACATCGTCGAAAATTTTTCCACATCCTGAAGTTTTGTCATCGCTAGCAAACACATGCTGAAGGAGACAAACCATATTATGGTGTTTATGAACGATCGAGGATATTCCGCCGCAAAAGTAACGGCGACCGACATCAGTAAAGCGACGACGAAAATCGTTAGAACAGGACGATAAGCGTCCCACTTGCCTTCACCTGTCGATAACCCAAAAAATTGACGTAAATTGTCATAGCCGCCTATACGCTTTCCGTCTATAAAGATCTGAGGCGTAGTGTCGACGTCATTTTCTTTTTGAAAGCGATCCGTTTCATCTCGCGTTTTGAGCCAATGATCATCAACTGAGTAGCCTTTACGTTTCAAAAGAAACCGCGCTTTTAGCCCATATGGACAAACATGCTTTGGCATGACCATTCGATACAGCGTGGATTTTTGGGTATGCGTTGATATGTTCAAGATAAATCCTCCACTTTTCTGCATTTAATTAATCGCAAGATGCTGTGAATTTTGAAATAAGTTGGTGCAGAGTTGCTTCAACAGTTTACACAGTGTTGCAACATGTTAGATGGCCAAATAAATTTCCCGTTTTTTACAACGTTGCCTAACGCGTCTTTGTTTTTTCGAAAAGAATATTTTTTACCAAATCAATTTGCGATGTCGAAGCCAACGGACTGGCTTTTGGCAAGTCTAAAACTGGAATAACGACGAACTTGCCCTGGGGATCAAAACTAATCCAAGTGCACGTCTGTTTAATTATTTTACGCGGCTCGTCATTTATCATTTCCACATATAAGTCCAAAAGCTTAACGTTTTCGCCAGAGAATTTCGGTAACGTTTTTGTTCCTCTGCTGACGGCTACGTAATCATCATTGCTCAGTGGATATAGGTGGTCTTCCTTTAAGATAAAAAGAAATGACTTCGGATGTCCTCTCACATCATTAGTACTAAATAATTTGGATGTGGCCATAAGACTTCTCCGAGCTATTAGGTTATCTGGATCGCTGAGTTTCGATATCTTTAATCAGCGCTTTCATTTCACCAATTTCACGACGTTGTGCTTCAATAATACTGTCGGCTAGCTTTCTCACACGAGGATCACTAATGTTGGCACGTTCGCTAGTCAGGATGGCGATGGAGTGATGCGGAATCATTGCTTTCATCCAGCTTACATCATCAATGGTTTTTTGGCTGCGCACCAGCCAGAGTGAAGCCGCAAAAATAACAATACTAGCGACGAGTATGAAGACATTGAAGCGTTTGTCCGTATACATATTCAGCATAAAGCCCAGCATGATGACCGCCATGGTCGCGCCCATCACAAGTGCCATATAGGCGCGTGTTTCACTAAAAAAGATATGATCGAGCTGATAAGTATTTAAATACATTAGACCAAACATGATGAATGTAGATGTGGCAATCATCAGGTAAAATTTGGCGTACTTGCTCATTTTCATCTCCTTGTAGTTGTGCTGTTAATTAGACGTGCTGCAGAATAAAAGTTCTTTAATGGAACAATCTCGCACTATGTTGTGCATAGCGCGCGGCGAAAATTCTATTTATACCGTCACTCTCGGAATGCTTCCTATGGGCAATACAACTTTGAAGAAAGTTCTCCCATCTTGAGAGAGCGCCGTAATGTGTCCACTATGCGCTTCGATAATTGACTTCACAATGGCGAGTCCTAAGCCCGCACCATCACCGTATCGCGTGCGCGATTTATCTGCGCGATAAAACCGATCAAATATTTTCGGAATCAGTTCTGACGGGATCGCTTGGCCGGGATTTTCTACCGTAATGTTGACCAGCCGTTGATCTGAGGACATTCCCAGCTTAATATAAATTGATTCCCCATCAGGCGTATAGCGGATCGCATTAGATAGCAGATTGCTTAGTGCGCGGCGTAACATCTGTCGGTCTCCGTGCAAACTTGCCTCGCCCTCCAAATGCAAAACGATGTGTCGTTCGTCTGCTAATGCCTCGAAATAATCAAACAGTGAGCGGACTTCAGTTGCCATATCTAGCGCCACCACATTGGCGCTGATCAGGTTTCTGTCGCGTTGCGCAAGAAACAGCATATCGCCGATCATTTGCGCGATGCGTTCATATTCTTCTAGATTGGAATACAGGACTTCGCGATACTCATCGACGTTACGGACATTGGCGAGAGCTACCTGCGTTTGCGTCATCAAGCTAGTCACCGGTGTGCGTAGTTCATGCGCGATGTCGGCAGAAAAATTGGATAGTCTATTTACCATTTCTTCGATACGTTCCAACATGGTGTTGAAAGATATAGCAAGTGGCGCGAGCTCTGCTGGCACGGAGTCTGGTGCTAAGCGCACGTGCAATTGATCGGTCGTAATCTGCCGAATTTCACACGTAATACGTCGTAATGGTGCGTGTCCTTGATAAATTGCAAGCCAAACCAGCGCAAGCATGATCAAGAGACTAACCAATATCAAAAGCCATAATTTATGGTGAATGCCGCTCAGATAGTGCAAATGGAAATCGATCGCGGTAGCAACGACCATCGTGTACGGCATTACATCGTTGGAATGGACTTGCAGAATGGCGCCACGATATGATTTTTCACCAATTTTCCATATATGCAGATTGTTTTCATCAAACTGCGTACTCGGTGTGGTCGATGCCATCACAGCTGAAAAATCAATGCCAGCATTGGAGAAAATCGTTTTGCCATCCTGCTTAGCTAGATGCAAGTACATGCCCTCATGGCCAGCCAATATGTCACTTAAACGCTGTTGTAGTTTGTCCTTGTCATCGCTGGCAGTCGTCATCAAAGCGCGTTGTATAGTTTGACTGAGCACTGCGAGTTCGCCCGCGTCCTGTTGCACAAAGTGGTGCTCGATAGAGCGGTTGACTATCCAACCAAAGGTCAAAAAAACAATCGCGGCGACGATCCCTATCGTCAGGGTTAGTCGTAATGCAAGCGAGGCGGGTCGATAAGTTATGTTACTCATAGCTGATCCGGCAAGTCGAGTAGATAGCCCATGCCGCGCACGGTATGTATTAGTTTGAGTTCGAAGCCATCGTCAATTTTGGATCGCAGTCTGCGGATGGAAACATCGATGATATTGGTATCACTGTCAAAGTGGATGTCCCACACCAGTGCCGCGATTAGCGAGCGTGGCAAGGCTTCCCCTTGTCGCCGCATCAATAATTCCAGTAGTGAAAATTCCTTAGCAGTTAATTTGATTTTATTGCCCCCGCGGGTGGCCTGATGCCGTGTCAGGTCAAGCTGTAAATCACCGATGGTGAGTAGCTGGGATTTTGTTTCTGTACGCTCCCGACGCAACAAAGTCCGCACCCGTGCCAGCAACTCAGGAAAAGCAAACGGCTTTACCAAATAATCATCGGCACCCAACTCTAGTCCCTGTACGCGATCATTGATACTGTCACTTGCTGTGAGAAAAAGTACTGGGACGTGATTGCCAGAATGACGCAGTGCTTGCAAAATCTGACGACCGTCCATGCCGGGCAACATGATGTCCAAAATAATTAAGTCATGCGCGCCACGCATGGCAGCAGTATGGCCGTCGGTGCCATCCTGCACCAAGTCCACTGTGAAGCCGGCCTCGCGCAAGCCTTGCCGCAGATTCTCGCCAATCTTGATTTCGTCTTCGACAATCAGAATATTCATGCGTGCTTCTGGGTTTTCGCTGTTTTTAGTTAGTGGATAAATATTTTTGCTCGGTTTAGTTTTTTATTGTGCATGACTTTTCACATAGATTGATGCTCGAACAAAAATTGTAATGTGATTGTAATGATCGGCGCATCTTTCCTCGCTACAATTTGGATAACGTGTAAACAGGGAGCTTGGTCCGCGATGAAAACAGAAAGTCACATGTCATTAGCCTTACCTAATTTGCGCCGCCGGCGCTTTATCGAAGGGCTCGCCGCTGGCGGCGCACTGGTGGGTATCTCCCCTTGGGCCAGCGCCATGTCTATGCCGTCAGATGCGCAAGGCTTGCGCGGTACTAGCTTTGATTTGACGATTGCCGAAACCATGGTCAACATCACCGGGACGCCACACCGAGCAACGACGGTGAATGGATCATTACCTGCGCCGACCTTATATTGGCGCGAAGGCGACACCATTACCTTGCGTGTAACCAACAAGTTGAACGTCTCAAGCTCGATACATTGGCATGGCATTTTGCTGCCGTTCCAAATGGATGGCGTGCCTGGATTGAGCTTTAATGGGATTGCGCCAGGTACCACTTTCACTTACCAATTCAAGGTGCAGCAGAGCGGCACCTACTGGTATCACTCGCATTCCGGCTTCCAAGAACAGGTAGGGTTGTATGGTGCGATCGTGATTGAACCGCGCAACGGCAACACAATCAAGGCGGACCGTGACCATGTGATGCTACTGTCGGATTGGTCGGATGAAGATCCAATGTCGTTGTTTTCCAAGTTAAAAAAGCAGAGTGATTATTACAACTTCAATCAACCGACTGCGCCTCAGTTCTTTGATGATGTTAATAAAATGGGGCTGTCCGCTGCGCTCAACAAACGCAAGATGTGGAATCAGATGCGGATGAACCCCACCGATCTGGCCGACATCTCTGCATATACCTACACCTATCTGGCGAATGGCATGTCGCCAGCAGGCAACTGGACCGGTCTATTTCGCAAAGGTGAAAAGGTCAGATTGCGTTTCATCAACGGTTCCGCCATGACGTTTTTTGATGTAAGAATTCCGGGCTTGAAAATGACGGTAATTCAGACCGATGGACAGGACGTTGAGCCAGTGACGGTCGATGAGATCCGCATCGGTGTGTCAGAAACCTACGATGTATTGGTCACGCCAAACGACGACGCACACACCATCTTTGCTCAGTCTATGGATAGAACGGGTTACGCGCGCGGCACCTTGGCTACGCAAGTCGGATTGAGTGCGCCAGTCCCTGCGCTGGACAAACCTGTGCCGCTGACAATGACCGACATGATGGGCAACATGGGTGGCATGAGTGGTATGGGGGGCGGCATGGGAAACATGGCTGGTATGCAAGGTATGAGCCACGGCAAGCATGGTGGTATGGCAATGGATCATAGTCAGCATACTGGTATGAGTGGTGGTAGCTCACCACCTGTGCGTCACGCTAAAACAGAATATGGTCCTAGTACCGATATGCATGTTGATATGCCTAGGATGAATTTGGACGATCCGGGGATTGGCTTAAGAAATAATGGCCGTCGTGTCTTGACCTATGCCGATCTACACACGATTGGTGGTCCGCTTGACTCGCGCGGTCCCAGCCGAGAAATTGAACTGCATCTGACAGGCAACATGGAACGTTACACGTGGTCGTACGATGGGCTGGAGTTTGGACAAGCTAAGCCGGTGCATTTCCGCTACGGCGAGCGGCTGCGCGTGGTATTTGTCAACGACACGATGATGACGCATCCCATGCATTTGCATGGCATGTGGAGTGAGTTAGAAACACCGGACGGGGAATTTCAGGTGCGCAAGCACACCATCGTGGTTCAGCCCGCGCAACGCGTCAGTTTTTTAGTTAATGCCGATGCAAAAGGACGATGGGCATGGCACTGCCATTTGTTGTATCACATGGAAGCAGGTATGTTCCGCGAAGTCGTGGTTGCTTAATGCGCTTAACAAAATGATGGGGAAACGTTTAATGAACAAGCAATTATCACTGTTGGCGGCTGCCTTGCTATTGATGCAAGCACCGGCATGGAGCGCAGATATGGCAGCGCACACCGAGCACGACATGTCGACAATGCAATCTGAGGATACAAAAAAAGATGACATGTCGGATATGGATCACAGCCAGATGAAAGGTATGGATCACAGCCAGATGCAAGGCATGGACCATAGTCAGATGAAAGGCATGGATCACAGCCAAATGAAAGGCATGGACCAGAGTCAGATGAAAGGCATGGACCAGAGTCAGATGAAAGGCATGGACCACAGCCAGATGAAAGGCATGGATCACAGCCAGATGAAAGGCATGGATCACAGTCAGATGAAAGGCATGGATCACAATGGCATGCAGCATGACAAAGTGCCGGCGATGCAAAATAAATCACCAGCTGCGATGACTGGGATGCAATCCAAGAGCATGCCAACTTCTGAAGATGGTGAGATGAAAATGGCACCTATGCAAGGTGGCTCTGCTCCGCCAGATGCACGCGATCCGAACGCCTATGCCGACGGATACGAGCCAAATGGCATGCCGCCTATGGGTGACCAGCATAATTTTGGCTCATTGCTGGTAGAAAAACTGGAAGCCGTGCGTACGACCGACAATACCTCAGCCGCCTACGATGTAAAAGCATGGTTTGGTCGCGACTACGATCGAGCAGTACTCAAGGCCGAAGGCGATATCGATAAAGGCAAGTTGCAAGACGCTCGTACGGAAATCTTATGGGGGCACGCAATCGCACCTTATTGGGATACCCAATTAGGTCTACGTTATGACAGTGGGGTTGGCCCCGGCCGCGGCTGGCTGGCTTTTGGCGTGGAGGGCTTGTCACCATATTGGTTTGATGTGGAGGCCACCGCTTATGTTGGCAGTGATAGTAGAACGGCGTTACGCCTTGCTGCCAGCTATGACATTTTGTTCACGCAAAAATTGATTTTGACGCCGCAAATTGAAGCCAACTTTTACGGCAAGGATGATGCCGAGCGAGACATCGGTAGCGGCTTGTCTGATATTACAAGTGGCGTGCGCCTACGTTATGAAATTCGTCGCCAACTAGCTCCTTACATAGGTTTGGAGTGGGAAAACAAGTTCGGCGGCAGCGCCGATTACGCCAGACTTGCCGGTGAAAAAAGTAATGAAGCACGCTTAGTCGCCGGTGTGCGATTCTGGTTTTAACGATAAAAGCTGCTGCGGCGCGCTGTATTAGTCGTTGTTTTAATGCTTACTTGACCTTCCCTTAATGGCAATGAGCAGAGTAAGACCTTGTTTGAAATTCTCCTATATTTTCACCTCAATTGGAAACATCATGAAACTTCTACGTGTTTTAAGTTTTACCCTCGCCTTGTCGGCGAGCGCATTAGCCTCGCCAGTCGTCTTTGCACATGCGGCGATGCAAACCTCGGTACCCGCTGCCGGCACTACGGTTGACGTCGCACCTAAGGAAATTGTGCTGACATTCAACGAGGATGTTGAGCCCGCATTTAGTTCAGTGGCGCTCAAAAATACCGCGGGTAAAAATATCGAACTTGGCAAGCTACGTAAAGACGCCACAAATGCAGGTATCTTGCGCGTGGATGTGCCTAGCTTGAATGCTGGCGCTTATCAGGTGTTATGGATTGGGGTCGGCCACGATGGTCACCGTCGCAAGGGTGAATTCACGTTTACGGTGAAGTAAGTGGATGCGGTTGCACAGTCGCAACTTGCTTCCACCATACTGTTGAATGCAAGCTTTGCCTTGATGATCGGGGTGTTGTCTGCCCGTTTTTGGTTGCTTCATAGCGACAAAAAAAATCATCGCACCGTACACGTTGCATTACAACGTTTAGGTGTGGTGGCTGCGGCTCTATGTCTAATCGCCAGTGGTGCAGCGCTATGGGTTGCCGCCGCAGTCATGAGCGGCAAACCACTAGCAGAAGCGAGCGATATGTTGGGTCTGATGCTGACAAAAACCGCCTATGGCCAGACTGGCTTGATCGGATTGGTCTTGCTGGCATTGAGTGTTATGTTTTTTATTCTTTGGGACAGGGCGCGTCTTTACAGCTTTTTATTGGTGATTGTGCTGTGCGCTTTTGCATTAAGCAGGGCATCAGTCAGTCATTCTGGTGAAAATGGCTTGTTCAGTTTAAGTGTATTGGTCGAGTGGCTGCATTTGGTATTGATCGCCGTATGGGTGGGTGGTGTGGCAATCGCGGCTTGGATCGTGTTGCCAATTGCGCGCATATCAAGCGAGCCTAGTGCGCAGCAGGGTGCGCATTTGCGACCTTATATGGAGTCGTTATCGTTAGCGGCCATGATCGCTCTGATCGGTATTGTGGCGACAGGTCTTTATAACGCATGGCATCGTTTGGGCAGCATCGATGATTTGTTCGGTAATGCCTACGGCACCGCATTAATCATCAAGCTTGTATTCGTTGGTGTGGCGATACTGCTGGGTGGATACAATAAATTCATCGGTTTCCCTGCCTTTGTGCACGCACCAGAAAAATCATATGCGTTGACAGTGTTGCGGATCGAATCAATTGTGCTATTCGGTGTGCTGATCGCCGCCGCAGTGCTTACCTCACGGCAACCACCCGCATCTTTTTAATCGCTCATTATCAGATTAACTTCAGTTGCATCGATATTTCTGCCACTATACAAAGCTACCTTCATGCAGGGATGGAACCATGACTCAAGACACACATCACGATCATGCCCATACCGGTCATGTGCATGCTAATGCGGATTTAGATACAGACAAGCAAAGCTCGACGACGGATAAACCGTATACGGATATTGTTTGTGGGATGAAGGTCAAAGCCGACCCGCAAAAAAAGCGTGTGTACGAAGAATCAGATTATTATTTTTGCAGCGCCGGTTGCATGCATAAGTTTGATGCGAATCCAGCCTCATATGTCCATAAGGAATCATCGGAAACCGAACAGGATGCGCCTGAAGGGACGATATATACCTGTCCGATGCACCCAGAAATTAGACAACCAGCTCCCGGCAGTTGCCCTATCTGCGGCATGTCACTCGAACCTGTCATGCCTACCTTGGATGAGGAAGAAAATCCAGAGTTGGTGGATTTTCGTCGCCGATTTTGGTGGACTTTACCACTCACAGTCATTGTCACCACGCTAGCAATGGCAGGGCATAGTCTTTTTCCGCAAGGAATACCTAATCAGAACTGGATAGAGTTTGCATTGAGTACGCCGGTCGTTTTGTGGGCTGGCTGGCCATTCTTTGTGCGCTGCATACACTCGATTGCAAAACGCAGTCCTAATATGTGGACACTGATTGGTTTGGGTGTTTCAGCGGCTTATCTATACAGCGTGATCGCCACCCTGGTACCGGATTTTTTTCCAGCTGCAATGAGCGTGCATGGAAACGTTGGCGTTTATTTTGAGGCGGCAGCAGTGATTGTTTCGTTAACACTGTTGGGGCAGATATTGGAATTAAAAGCACGCTCACAAACTTCTGCCGCGATTAGATCTTTACTCGGCCTGTCACCAAAAACCGCACGCCGTATCCGTGAGGATGGCTCTGAAGAAGATATCCCGCTCAACAACGTCCATGTCGATGACAAATTGCGCGTGCGTCCCGGTGAAAAAGTGCCAGTAGATGGCGTCGTGGAAGAGGGCGAAAGCGCGATAGACGAATCCATGCTGACAGGCGAGCCGATGCCAGTTTCTAAACGGGTAGGCGACAAGGTCATTGGGGCGACGCTGAATACTGGCGGTAGTTTGGTGATTCGTTCCGAAAAAATCGGTTCACAAACGATGTTGTCGCAAATTGTACAAATGGTGTCACAGGCACAACGTTCACGCGCACCGATGCAGCGATTAGCGGATCAGGTAGCGCGCTATTTTGTTTTGGTGGTGGTTAGTATTGCAGTGCTCACCCTGCTAGGCTGGGGATTTTTCGGCCCCGAACAGCCTAGTTGGGTGTTCGGTTTTGTAACCGCGGTATCGGTGTTGATTATTGCCTGCCCGTGCGCCTTGGGTCTAGCAACCCCAATGTCCATCATGGCGGCAACAGGACGCGCTGCAACACAGGGCATGCTGTTTCGTGATGCCGCCGCGATTGAAGATATGCGTAAAGTGGATACCTTGATCGTCGATAAAACCGGCACGCTAACGCAAGGTAAACCGACATTTGATCGCATCGTTGCTGCAGAAGGTATGGAGCAGGAAAGGGTATTGCAGATCGCCGCTAGCATTGATCAGGGCAGTGAACATCCACTAGCGCATGCGATTGTGGCGGAGGCACGTGAACGCAAATTGACGTTGAGCAAGCCGGAAAATTTTGAGTCTGCCAGTGGCATTGGTGTGCGTGGCTCCGTAGATGGTAAGCGCATTGCACTTGGCAACACAGCGCTGATGGATGAAGAAAAAGTCGATTGGCAGCCTTTGTCGCAAGCTGCTGAAGAACTACGTAGCGAAGGTGCAAGCGTCATGTATTTAGCGCTGGATGGTGCGCTCGCTGGATTGATTGCGGTCTCCGATCCCATCAAGGCGACGACAGAAGAGGCGCTCACTACGCTACGCGATGCGGGCATTAACGTCATCATGGCGACTGGCGATGGGGTGACGACCGCTAAATCGGTAGCGGCAAAATTACAGATTGCAGAATTCTATGGCGAGGTCAAGCCACAGGACAAATTGGCGCTCGTTGAACGCTTGCAAAAAGAAGGGAAAATTGTGGCCATGGCGGGCGACGGCATCAATGATGCGCCGGCACTAGCCCGAGCCAATGTCGGCATCGCGATGGGTACCGGCACCGACGTTGCTATCAATAGCGCGCATCTGACCTTGATCAAAGGAGACTTGCGGGCGATTGCCAAAGCAAGGACTTTGTCCTTAGAAACTGTCCGCAACATGCACCAGAATCTTGGTTTTGCCTTTATCTACAACTCCTTGGGTATTCCATTGGCGGCAGGTCTGTTATATCCATTTACGGGGCATTTACTGTCACCGATGATTGCAGCGCTAGCGATGAGTTTAAGTTCAGTTTCTGTGATTGTTAATGCTTTGCGTTTACGCTCGAAGTAGCTCCGTAAGTTTTTTGAGGGATGCTTTTGCAGACGTACGATAGCCTAAGAAACAGAGGAAATTCAATGATTCTTTTACAGATACGTTCAGACGGAAATTAATGACGCACACACTTCAGGGAAAAAAGATTATCGGTCAGTTTAGCGAGCAGTTCAATCGTGCATGCTTTTGCGTCAGTCTGGATAGCGACGCACTAAAGCATGCACTTAGCATTGAACTTGATTCTGCTGAATTAATGACTCTGGTCGAAGAACGTTGCCCGTATTTATTTTCTGCTCGACCCGTATTCGTTTCCGATAGCCAAATTGAACGTATGGTAAGCGTGATCAGGGCGATTGAGTCGGTGATTGCGTTGCCAGCTTATCGGACACATATTTTTGCTAATGCCTCCGAGATTGTTAGGCATGATCCGGGTGGAGCAAAAGGTGTCTTTTTTGGTTATGACTTTCATCTAAGTAACGATGGTTTGGGACTCATTGAAATTAACACTAACGCTGGTGGCGCGATGTTCAATGCCGTCATGGCACGTGTGCATCAATCCTGCTGTTTGGATCCGAAGCGCATGGCATTAGCTAACGAATCGGCTGCAGTGCTTGAAAAAACTTTCATCGATATGTTTCAAAGTGAATGGAGCTTATCGGCTAAAGAAAAAACGCTCAAGACGATCGCGATTGTCGACAAGCACCCGCAGCAGCAATATATGTATCCTGAGTTTCTGTTATTCCAGCAGTTGTTCAAGCGGCACGGGATACAGGCAGTCATTGTTGATCCTTCCGATTTGGATTGGCGTCAAGGGAAGCTATGGTTCGGCGATACGCTCATCGATCTGGTCTATAACCGGTTAACCGATTTCAGGCTGGAAACAGAGGAGTGTGCCGCCTTACGCGCAGCCTATCTGTCCGAAGCAGTGGTATTGACGCCACATCCGCAAGCGCATGCGCTATATGCCGACAAATATAATCTCGCATTGCTTACTGATGAAAAAATGTTGCAAGAGCTTGGTGTTCCTTTTGATGTTCAGGAAATTTTGTTATCGAATATTCCACGTACCTCAATTGTCACGGCTATCAATGCCGAGCAACTATGGAAAGATCGCCGTCATTTGTTTTTCAAACCACGTGCAGGCTTTGGTTCTCGCGCGACGTATCGGGGAGATAAGCTAACTAAGCGAGTATGGACTGAAATTTTAGCGGGAGATTACGTGGCGCAAGCAATCATGGCACCAGGAGAACGAGTCAGTGGAAGCAAAGAGGACTCGGAAATGCTTAAATTTGACATTCGCGCTTACGTCTATGACAGCCAGCTTCAATGGACTGCCGCGCGTTTGTATCAAGGACAGACCACGAATTTTCGTACGGTAGGTGGAGGATTCTCGCCGGCCTATAGCGTACCGGATACAGCAATAAGGGCAGATGAAAACGAACTATTGAACAGCGCTGCGGATGCATTGGTGTGCTGCCGTCCAACGTGCATTTAGTGCAGGTATTTACCTAGCCATTGAATCGCCCCGAGATTCCGATAGCGGTTCCACAGAGCGTTGTAATTGAAGAGTAATCTTATGTCTAGGCTTCTCGTTTTTCTACAGTTTCTTTTTATTCTGTTGATTGGGTACCCCTCATTTTTACCGAACATCAGTTATTTAAGTATTTTAAGTATTGGATTGTTTTTAAGCGGAATTGTCATCTTTTTTATCGCTCTGATAACGATGCGAAGACACACCTTTACCGTTTTTCCAGAACCTAAAGCGGGTGGGAGATTGATTACTTCGGGAATTTATGGCTACGTACGTCATCCTATGTACCTAGCGGTTACCCTTTGTGCATTAGGCGCTAGTTTGTTTTTTGGTTTGTGGTGGAAGTGGATACTGACCGGTTTATTGCTATTTTTATTTTGGCTGAAAATTTGTCGAGAAGAAAAGATGCTTTTGACTTGTTATAGTCAATATGCTTTGTACAAGAGAACGACCAAAGCGATTATCCCTTTCATACTTTAGCAATCAGGAAAATTGCGCATGTTTTCCTTACAGCGAAAAGTTTCTTGCATAAGGGAGCATGAATCGGAGCATGAATCGAACTTTTTATGCGTACAGAAGTTTAATTATTTTTGGGTTGAAAAAATCCGTTTATACTGCACGACATGACACATACACCGTCACGACTATTGGTTAATACCGCACGCATCATACTGATGATGTTTGCGTTGGGACTATTGTCGCCGGCGGTGCAGGCTTGTGCATTGTTCCAGTCCCAAGTAGTGATGTCGTCGATGGTTGGCGATAATCCGTGTTCGACTAGCGACAAAAATACCAAGCTGAATGTTCCTTGCACAGTTGGTGTTAACAATAATCTAGAAGACTGTGTTGTTCAATCGCAAAAGGCAGTGTCTACGGCGCATATTTCATCTGCGCCTACGTTTCCTTACTTCCCAATAGAGCAGACTGCGTGGCTTCCCCACTCAAACAGTATTGCTTTGGCGGAATTACCTACGCCTACACCTTCCCCGCGTCCTCTTCCTGTTCCGCTCTCCATTCTGCACTGCAGTTTTCAGATTTAATCATTTACTTGTTTGAAATGCCTCTGACGTATTAAGTCAGGGGTGGCGTTCGCCATGCCGCTGCGAAATCGTCTTCGCGGTGCGACAGCATGGCTAGTAAATTACATCTTATTCAATGGAGTACACCATGAACAAAAATCGTCTTTTGATTGCGACGCTATCGTCGTTCGTCCTATTAACTACAGGTGCAGCCTTTGCTGCCGATTCGTCCCCAGCAAAACATCCGACTGAAATGCATAAAAAAATGGAAGACAAGATGTCCTGCGAAGGAATGAAGGGAATGATGGGAAAGGGCATGATGAATAAAGGCCAAATGATGCCAGATCTGCCTTCAGGTAATGAAAAATTGAATGCGCAGATGCATGCCGAAATGATGCAATCGATGGGAAATATTATGGAAAAGTACGCAGAAAAAATTCCCAATACGGAGAAAAATTGATTGCTTTTCGTTTTGCAAATGGCACACAACAGATCTCATCTTGAAGGAGTGTAGGTATGCAATGTAATAAAAAAATGATGATCAGAATGGGGATAGGGATTGCGGTGATGCTTGCGATTGCCTATATCTTTTTTCCAAATATGCGCACCTTGGTTATCGCAAGTGCACCACTGTTGATATCACTGATTTGTCCGTTGGCAATGATATTCATGATGAAAGGCATGAGTACATGCGACAAAAAACAAAGTAATGCAGAGGCAGAGCCAATTGCCTCTACTCCTTCCATCGCTCATACAGAGAGATAGCGAAGATTTTCCTGTGAATTTTTGGCATGAGGCAGTGGGCCATGTTCAACCATGCTCACTGCCAATTTGAAAAAATGGCATGTATTTCATCGTTATGAATGTGATGGGAAGCCTACTTAAGCATGAATAAAAATATTATAAAAATCGTTGTATTCGTATTTGCCACAATCGGGCTTATCGCTACGTTTTGCATATTTGGCATGTTCGCAATGATGGATACCTGGATGCGATGATCATGAAGACGAATTTATTGAAGATGACAAATATGACCGCATTGAAAAACACAAATGCTTTTGACGAAATAGAGGCGTGAGTCTGATATGAGACGTTTCATTTTTCTTCTTGTATTCCTCGTTTCTACTTGGGCTCACGCAATTGAAGCCTCGCCGCCTACGTCAGTAGCATTTGCCAAGGAAGACCATCAGTCCAATGGCGTATCGGATGCCGAGAGTGTTCTGGGTTCTGTCTCCAATTGGTTCAATGGATCGTCATCGGAATTACTGAAGGCGGAAGAGGCATTTCAAGTGTCTGTTCGCGTTAAAGATGCGAACACGCTTGTCGCTACGCTGATACCTGCCAAAGATTATTATTTGTATCGTAGTCGACTTGAATTTTCTATCGTAGACACATCGGGAATCAACGTTTCCAACGTCAGCTTGCCGCAGGGTGACATGAAAGAAGACCCTGCGTTTGGTCTGGAAGAAGTCTACTACCGTCCTCTAGAGGCAATAATCGCATTGCATCGAGAAAATACGAATATTCGTTCGTTGAAATTACGAGTCGCGTATCAAGGGTGTAACGAACCATTAGGTGTTTGCTATCCACCCAACGTAAAGACTTTTACTCTTTTATTAGATGCACCAAATTTATCGCAGAGCGCCGCAAAAATATTTTATAAACCTTCAAGCGGATTGCAGAAAGAGCCAACGACGTCAGGAAGTTTTTTATCTGACAATTTTGGTACAGATGATATTGGCCATTTGTTTGAGCAACGTAACTTATGGCTCGTAATAGCAATATTTTTTGGTTTGGGTCTACTCCTGGCATTTACACCATGCATGTTGCCGATGATTCCGATCCTATCCGGGATTATTGTTGGGCAAGACCGCCCGATAACCCGTAAGCAAGCCTTTATGCTCTCATCCGTTTATGTGATTGCAATGGCTATTACCTATGCCTTCGTCGGCGTGGCGGCAGGACTAGCTGGAACACTCTTATCTTCCTATTTGCAAAACGCCTGGGTGCTCGGCGGGTTCGCTCTGATTTTTGTCGTACTCGCATTTTCAATGTTCGGTCTTTACGAACTACGTCTTCCTGCATCAATACAAACATTCCTGAACAAGGTGGTAGGCAAGCGCAAGGGCGGAAAAGTCCTTGGTGTATTTTTTATGGGGATGTTGTCGGCATTGATTGTTAGCCCTTGCGTAGCCGTGCCTTTAGCCGGTGCGCTGCTGTATATCGGACAAACACATGATGTGCTGATGGGGGGCCTCGCTCTATTTTCATTAGCAATAGGTATGGGTATCCCTCTTTTGATCATAGGGACAGCGTTTGGCACATTTCTGCCGAAAGCTGGCAAATGGATGCAATCGATTCAAAGCTTTTTTGGCATCCTGCTTTTAGCCGTTGCTATCTACATTGTTTCTCCTGTGATTCCGGTTTTACTCCAGATGTTGCTGTGGGCATTTTTGTTGATCATATGGGCAATTTATTTGCGCGCAATAGATCCATTACCGCACGATGCGTCAGGACTAAATCGCTTCTGGAAAGGCATGGGTGTTATTGCCTTGATAACCGGTGCGGCATTGTTGATAGGCGTACTAGCTGGTGGCCGCGATCCACTACAGCCGCTGGCTGCTTTTGGCAATGATGGTGGCGTACAAAAGACTGAGATGCAATTTCAGTCCGTTAAAAATTTGTCAGAGTTGGATGCGCAGTTACAAGCTGCACAAGGCCGTTATGTGATGCTGGATTTTTGGGCAGAGTGGTGTGTGTCATGCAAAGAAATGGACCGTTTTACTTTTAGTGATCCACTGGTTCAAAACAGACTGAAAGACGTGCTCCTGCTACGCGCAGATGTAACTGCCAATAATGCTGACGATCAGGCATTGCTAAAGCGTTTCGGGCTGTTTGGACCACCGGGCATTATTTTTTTTGACAAACAAGGTAAGGAATTAAGCCATCGCGTCATCGGTTTTGTGAATGCAGAGAAATTGATTAAGCGACTTGACGCTATTTTAAAGTCAACAAAAGAGGAATGAATATGAACTTATTTGGCGTCATGCGTAGCACTGGAAAATTCAGCAGTGGTTTTTTCTTTGTGGAGCTTACGAATTTTCTGACTAAATTAAGACGTTTGAAAAGCGTATTGATACTGTCCGGCATATCGCTGCTTTGCTTCAGCCAAGCCTATGCCGCACAACAGGTATCCGTTAATGAACAGCGGATTTTACTTGCTACAGATGGGGGCAATCTGCTTCTCAAGGCAAGCAACGATAAGCTTTATCGCAGTGACGATGAGGGGGAAAAATGGGCTGCAATAAAACTGCCTCAATCCGGATCAAAAAACGCCATCACTTCTTTGGCCGTGGCAGCAAAAAGTAAAAATATTTGGTATGTCGCCACGCAAGGCATTGGCATCCTGCGCACGACGGATGGCGGCAAAAGTTGGACTAAATGCAATAGCGAGCTCCCGAATAAAAACGTTGTCGCATTGACGGCGCATGCCGATCTGCCAAATACCATTTATGCCTATATTGCAGAACATGGAATTTACCGTAGTGAGGATTCTGGCGCGCATTGGCGTCTGATGGATAAGGGCCCACGTCAAAAAATTCAGAAATTCATTCATACGAATATGCCTGGAAGCATGCAGACAGGCTGGCTTTTTGCCGCCACAAAAAATGGCGTAGCACGTTCGATGGATTGTTTTTGCGGCTGGCAAAACGCAGGTTCTTTACCTGAGGCAGTACTTGCTGTTTCCTACGACCTTCGTGCACCTACGCATGTTTATGCGCTGACACAGCGTGATTTCCTTATCAGTACCGATGGCGGCGAGGAATGGACACATCGCAGTCTCCCACATGACGGTCTCAGCACAATAATCAGTACTTTGTCTGGATGGTTATACGTTGGTGGTAATCACAGCCTCTTTCGAAGTCGTGATGAGGGCATGACATGGGAGGAGATCGATGCTCCATAAGGCGCGTTTTTTGTGTATGGCAGCCGCATTTTTTGTGGCGCCATTAACGCAGGCAACGGTTTCATCCGATCAACAGCGTATCGATACCGGTCGCGAAATTTACCTGCAACGATGTGCGGCATGTCACGGCGTGCAAGGGGAAGGCCAGCCAGATTGGCAGCAGCGTAACGCGCTCGGGGAATTGCCAGCACCTCCGCATGGGCCATCCGGGCATACGTGGAAACATTCAGATGAAATGCTGCTCCGGATTATAAAGAATGGCTGGCGCGATCCTTTCAATAAAACGATGCGTATCACGATGCCTGCATTTAAAAAAATTCTTTCGGATAAGGAAATACAGGAGGTCACTATTTATTTGAAAACGCTATGGACACCAGAGCAACGCCTTTTTCAAAAGGAAGAAAGCAAAGGACATCCTTTTCCAAAAGCAAAACAATCCAATGAACAGGGTTCAAATTGAACCCCACAGATTTATAACTGCAACTGAAGGAGCATACGATGAAAGCATGGAAGAAAACACTATTAGCCACACTGTTCTTGGGTGTGCAACTACCTGTATTGGCAGCGAACATCCCCGTTAAATTGTATAAAAACCCCAATTGCGGGTGTTGTGACAGCTATGCGGACTATCTCAACAAAAACGGTTTTAATGTGAGTTTGATTAATACGAATGACATGGCTGAAATCAAAACAAAATACGGTGTGCAGGAAAAACTGGAGGGATGTCACACTGCGGTGATTGGTAAATATGTATTTGAAGGGCTAATACCAGCAGAAAATATTAAACAGGTTATCAATGAGCGCAAATCGATCAAGGGCTTATCTGTCCCTGGCATGCCTTTGGGTGCACCTGGTATGCCCGGTAATAAAAAGGGGCCAATCAATGTTTATTATCTAGATTATTCTTTTGCGCCAAAAGTTTTTGCTAGTTTTTGATTATAGAAATCGATTGCTTCTCATACAAAAGAAGCAATCGATTATCAAGGTAAATAATAGTGATTATTAGATTGTTAGCAGTCCAATAATTCAAATACGAAATTGATGAGATACATTGTTCAGCTGTTTACCGATCTAATGTATCAAGATGAATTGTAGAAATTTGGCAGCGACACAACAGGACAACATGTATTACAAAGATGTAATCCGTCGGTCAACCTGGTGGTGGCACATAAATGAATTGCGCTAAACTCGAAAATGTTTTATAAGTACCGCCAAATGTGCCGACACTCCTTTCGATCTTTTCACCGTCTAATTGCTTGCTTTCTGGTCATGGCCGTTCTGACTTCAGGAATAGCAATGGCTGCCTACGTCTGCCAGCAGATTACGGTTCCTGTGCAAGAAATGACAATGGGTGATATGCCCTGTGCAGGAATGGATGTCAAAAAGCCGGTTCATTGCGCGTCCCAACTGTCGGGTAGACAGCTCGCACGTGAACATTTGGTCGTCGCTCCATTACTGGCACCAACCATCATTTCATTCGTCATACCGGCACCTTTTCCGGTTGCTTTTGCTGTCCTATCTTCATCTTGGACAAGTGCGTCTCTGCAATTACGCATAGACCCGCCTTATCTCCGAACCCAACGACTCCGTATTTGATTTAACTCCCGTTTGTGTAGCTAACCGGCATGTGCCGTGGTTGGCGTTCGTCTTCATTACCGGGGGGTTATATGTTTTTGCGTATCTACGCGCCACTGAATCATCAGTCGCGCGCGCTCTGTCGAATCAGCGTTTTACTGGCGCTGGCTTTTGGCTCATCATTTGTTCACGCCCAATCCAATGGACTCACTTTAAACGAAGCAGTGCAGCTGTCCCTGCAGCGTTCATCGCTGACCAAAGCCGCTAACGCATCTGTACTGGCCAGCCGCGAATCAGCAGCGAAAGCTGACCAATTGCCTGACCCTATGTTGAAAGTCGGCATCGATAATATACCGGTGACGGGTAGCGACCGTTACAGCATTACGAGTGACTTCATGACCATGCGTCGAGTTGGTATCGAACAGCAATGGGTATCTTCTGACAAACGCGTTGCACGGTCCGAACGTGCTCAACGCGCCGTCGAAATGGAAGAAAGCACTTATCTGGAAAGCGTTGCCAAGGTAAGGGAAGAAACTGCCAAGGCATGGGTCAATGTGCTGTACGGTCAGCGCACAATGGCATTGGTCAGTGGGATGGAAAAAGAAGCGTCTGATGATTTGAATGCGGTGAATGCGGCGCATCGTGGTGCCAAGGCAAACGCTTCAGACGTGATGCAAGCGCAATTGTCACTCTCGCAAGCGCAAGATGCATCGCGCAAAAACATACAGGATTTGCGGAATGCGCGACTTGCACTCAGCCGCTGGACTGGCATGCCTGCTGCAATTGTCAGCGACGAGACCCCAAAACTGATTTCGCACGTGCCGGGATTACCTATCGATGAACTTGAAAAGTACCACCCGATGTTACTGACGGCTCGTCGCGCAATTAATTTAGCCGACGCTGATAGTACCGTTGCGACCCGCGAAAGCAATCCAGATTGGTCAGTTGAAGCCGCTTACAGCCAGCGCGGCAGCCAGTACTCAAACATGGTCTCTTTTGGCATCAGCATTCCTCTTCCCGTTAATCGTGCGCAAAAACAAAACCGTGACATCGCTGAAAAATCGGCTTTGGGTACCAAAGCAAGAATGCAATACGAAGAAGCTTTGCGTGACCTGCAGACGGACATCGAGAGCCAGTCTTCGACATTAGAAAGCCTTAAAGAGCGTATTCAGCAACTCAATGCGCAATTGTTGCCCGCGGCATCGCAGCAAGCAGAACTGGCAACTGCCGCTTACCGTTCAGGTGCAGGCAGTCTGAGCGCTGTTTTCAATGCAAAAAAGATGTTGTTGGAACGACGACTTCAAATAGTAGAGCTTGAAAGAGAAGCAGCGCTGACTTGGGCGGCGCTTGAATATCAGGTGGTTCCACATGACACGGTGTCTGTAGGAGAAACGAAATGAAACCTAAATTCGTATTGAAAGTGGTTGTGTTGGCATTAGCAGGTGCCAGTCTCGTATTTGGTGGGTATTGGTTTGGCACGCAAAGAAATATGGATGCCGCTACATCGGGCACAGCAACTGAGAAAGTTGACCCGAAGACTGGGCGTAAAGTCCTGTATTGGCACGACCCGATGGTTCCGGGAAACAAGTTCGACAAACCTGGTAAAAGTCCTTTCATGGATATGCAGTTGGTCCCGATGTACGTGGATGAAGGTTCGGCAGATGGTGGCGTAAAAATCAACCCTTCACTTCAACAGAATCTTGGCATCCGATTTGCAACTGTAAGACGTGAAAATGTACAGGATGCATTTGAAATGGTCGGCACAACGCAGTTTGATGAGAGTGCATCGGAAGTCGTACAAAGCCGCGTGACAGGATATATCGACAAACTGTATGCCCGTTCGCCTATGCAGCGTATCAAGCGCGGTGAAGCAATAGCTTCTATTTTTGTTCCTGACTGGATTGCACCGCAGGAGGAATATCTGGCCCTCAAGCGCGGAGGTAATACCGAACTGGCAGCAGCTGCTCGGCAAAGAATGCGAGCGATGTCTATTCCGGATGGATTGGTCAATCAGGCAGACCGTACCGGACAATCACAAAAGCACTTCACGCTGGCATCCCCTGTTGCCGGCGTCATCACCGAGTTGTCCGTACGCGATGGGGCAATGGTAACGCCCGGCATGACCATCGCTAAAGTAGCAGGGTTAAGCAAGGTGTGGCTGGTAGCAGAAGTGCCAGAGACTCTGAGCAATGCAGTTCGTTCTGGCATGACGGTGGAGGCGACGTTCTCCGGTGACGTGAATAGAAAATACAGTGGCAAGGTTCGCGAAATCCTGCCGGGTATCAGTACTACGACACGGACCTTGCAGGCTCGTCTTGAATTGGATAATCGTGATGGCAGCCTCACGCCTGGCATGCTCATGAGCGTTCGCCTCGATGCTGAGAAAGCAGTTTCGCGTCTTCTGGTGCCGAGTGAAGCCGTAATTGCAAACGGCAAGCAATCCATCGTTCTGGTGGCGAGCGAAAACAACAGCATGCAGCCTGTAGTTGTGACGATAGGTCTGGATACAGGAAACGACACTGAGATTTTAAGTGGCTTGAGTGAGGGCCAAAAAGTGGTCGCCTCTGGACAATTCTTGATCGATTCAGAAGCAAGTTTGAAGTCGGTACTGCCTAAGTTTGCCGGTAAAAAGCCAGCGATGCAGCCAGCAGCGTCTGCTGTTCATCGGGGTATTGGCACGGTAGAGAAAGTAACGCCAAAAGCATTGACCCTTTCGCACAAGCCGATTCCTGAACTCGAGTGGGGTGCGATGACGATGGACTTTAATAAATCGAGCCCGGAGCTATTCAACGAGATAAAAGCAGGACAGGAAGTTGAGTTCTCGTTCAAAGAAAACGACGACGGCTACCTGCTCGAAAGCGTCAAACCAGTTGGAGGCAAGCAATGATTGCGCGAATTATTCGCTGGTCTATTGCCAATCGAATCTGGGTACTGCTTGCTGCGATCGTCATCGCAGGATGGGGTCTATGGTCATTGAACAAAACACCATTAGATGCACTACCAGACCTGTCGGACACACAAGTCATCATTCGTGCTCAGTATCCTGGCAAGGCTCCGCAGCTAGTGGAAGACCAAGTTACCTATCCGCTAACTACCGCATTGTTAGCTGTCCCGGGAGCCAAGACTGTCCGTGGTTATTCCTTCTTTGGTGACTCGTTTGTCTATGTACTTTTTGATGATGCGACGGATCAATACTGGGCACGCTCCAGAGTGTTGGAATATATCAGTCAGGTGCAAAGCCGTATGCCGCAAGGTGTACAGGCGGAACTTGGTCCAGATGGAACCGGGGTGGGCTGGATATTTGAATATGCACTGGTCGACCGTACGGGGAAAAACGACCTCGGTCAGTTACGGACTTTAAACGATTGGTTTTTGAAATTTGAGCTAAAAACCGTTCAAGATGTAGCCGAGGTCGCCAGCATCGGTGGCATGGTAAAGCAGTACCAAGTCATCCTCGACCCAGACAAGTTACGTGCCTTCGGTATTTCGCATGCCAAGGTGCTTGGTGCCTTGGCGAAAGCAAACCAGGAGTCAGGTGGTTCGGTCGTCGAAATGGCCGAAACCGAATATATGGTGCGCTCTAACGGGTATTTGCATTCACTGGAAGATTTTCGTAATGTTCTATTAAACGCAAATGATGCCGGTACGCCGGTATTGCTCAGGGATGTAGCGACAGTTCGAATTGGCCCTGAAATGCGTCGTGGAATTGCGGAATTGAATGGGGAAGGTGAGGTGGCTGGTGGTGTCGTCGTCATGCGCTCCGGTAAGAACGCGCTGGAAACTATTAAAGCGGTGAAGGCAAAGCTCGCCACTTTGCAAAGTTCACTTCCGAAGGGTGTGGAAGTGGTCACGACCTACGACCGCTCCAAACTGATTACGGCCGCAGTGACCAACCTTCGTGACAAATTAATTGAAGAGTTTGTCGTGGTCGCACTGGTCTGCGCGATATTCTTATTTCATCTGCGCAGTGCCTTGGTTGCCATCATCTCGCTACCTTTAGGTGTGCTCGCGGCTTTCATTGTGATGCGCTACCAAGGCGTCAATGCCAATCTGATGTCGTTGGGTGGCATTGCCATTGCCGTGGGTGCGATGGTCGATGCGGCAATTGTCATGATTGAAAATGCGCACAAACATCTTGAAGCTTATTCTCATATGCATCCGAATCAGGAAATAAGTGGGAAAGAGCGCTGGGACTTGATTGCAGAGTCGGCTATTGAAGTTGGGCCTGCGCTATTTTTCTCCTTACTCATCGTCACCTTATCTTTCATTCCTGTCTTTGCATTGGAAGCGCAAGAAGGTAAATTATTTGCGCCACTTGCTTATACAAAGACCTACACGCTGGCAGCTGCGGCCGGTCTGGCGATTACATTGATACCAGTATTGATGGGCTACATGATTCGTGGGCGTATTCCCAGCGAAGCATCGAATCCGATTAACCGCGCACTGATACGTATGTATCGACCATGGTTGAATGCAAGCCTGGCGCATCCCAAATGGACGATAGCAATTGCGTCTATCGCTCTTGCTCTGACATTTATTCCTCTGTCCAATCTGGGGGGGGAGTTCTTGCCACCCTTGGATGAAGGTGACTTGCTGTATATGCCTTCTGCGCTCCCCGGATTGTCTGCGTCTAAGGCTAGCGAATTGTTGCAACAGACCGACCGTCTCATCAAGACGGTTCCTGAAGTCTCAACGGTATTTGGTAAAGCCGGTCGCGCTGAATCCGCAACAGACCCTGCGCCTTTGGAGATGTTTGAAACGACTATTCAGTTCAAGCCAAAAGATCAATGGCGTCCAGGCATGACGGCTGAAAAACTCATTGAAGAACTAGACCGAATAGTCAAGGTTCCTGGATTATCGAATGTTTGGGTACCGCCTATCCGTAATCGTATCGACATGCTTTCAACCGGTATCAAGACGCCGGTCGGTGTGAAGGTATCGGGTGCTGAGCTAAGGGAAATCGATAAAATCGCCACGCAAATCGAAGCGGTCGTAAAAAATGTGCCCGGGGTGAGTTCTGCACTGGCAGAGCGTGTAAGTGGAGGGCGTTATATCGATGTCGATATCGACCGAGCTAAAGCAGCGCGATACGGCCTTGCAGTAACGGATGTGCAATCGGTGATTTCGTCTGCGATTGGTGGAGAAAACATTGGCGAAGTTGTGGACGGGCGCCAGCGTTTTCCTATCAATGTCCGTTATCCTCAGGACTACCGTAATTCTGTGCAGACACTACGTGACTTTCCTATTGTCACAGAGAGAGGTGCGCAGGTAAGGCTGGGTGATATTACGAGCATCAAGGTAACCGATGGGCCGCCAATGATACGTAGCGAGAACGCACGGCTTTCTGGTTGGGTCTATGTCGATGTGCGAGGAACGGACTTGCATACAGCCGTAACGGCAATGCAGGCAGCGGTGGCGAAAGAAATAAAGCTGCCACCGGGATATTCGATAGGCTGGGCTGGACAATTTGAATATCTGGAGCGAGCTGTCGCCAAGTTGCAAACGGTCATTCCACTTACGTTGGCCGTCATCCTTATCCTTCTGTATTTGGCGTTTCGCTCAGTATCGGAAGCATTGCTGCTCATGCTGACGGTGCCCTTTGCACTTATTGGAGGATTCTGGTTTGTGTGGTTGCTCGGCCATGCGGTTTCGGTTGCCACTGCAGTCGGATTTATTGCATTGGCAGGACTCGCTGCTGAATTCGGCGTCGTGATGCTGGTGTATCTACGCAATTCATTGAATCAGCGATTGCAGTCCGGGATACCGTTGAGTAAAGAACTCATAGCGGAAGCGATACGAGAAGGGGCCGTGCAACGTGTGCGCCCCAAAGCCATGACCGTGGCAGTTATATTGGCTGGCCTTATCCCAATTATGTTCGGTAGCGGAGCTGGCTCTGAAGTAATGCAGCGAATTGCTGCGCCGATGGTCGGCGGCATGATTACCGCACCATTGTTGTCGTTGTTTGTGATTCCAGCAGCATGGCGTTTGCTTCAAGAACGCAAACTACGTTTAGCAGTACTAGACAAATAAATTCAAATCAATTTAACTACTAAGGAGTATCAAATGAAGAAGTCGTTTTTAAATCTGGTGGCAGTCTGTGGATTTTCTTTGATCGCGGTTAATGCATATGCTGAGCAAAACAGCACAGGTATGGACATGGCAGAAATGAAGATGGAAGGTATGAAAATGGACAAGATGCCAGCGAAAACAACCAGCGCACCCGCCTTATCGGATGGCGAAGTGAGAGCCGTCGACAAAGAAAACAAAAAAATTACGCTGAAACATGGACGCATTAAAAGTTCGACGGTAGAGATGGGGCCGATGACCATGCAATTTGCAGTGAAAGAGCAGGCACTGCTTTCAAATATAAAAGCGGGTGACAAGGTGAAATTCACTGTCGAGAACATCGAAGGTACCGCGACAGTAACTGTTTTGTCTGTGCAAAAATAACTTTGCCGGGACGAATACTTCGCTGATCGAGCAAGTAACTCGGAAGACTTTGGCATGCGCTATTAGTATGCCATTTTCGAGAATTTCGAACTATGTTTGTTGTGGTGACGGAAAATAGAGGCTAAATGCAGTCTTACTATCCCGAGAGGCCACAGAGACACTGCCTCCATACGCCTGCATGATGGCGCGCGTTATAGAAAGACCTAAGCCGGCCGAGTCAGATTCAGATTTTTTCGGGATTTATCAGCTCGAAAAAAAACGATCAAACAAATGCGGTTGAATTTCGGTAGGTATGTCCTCGCCGTCGTTTTCTACGGTAATGGTCGTACTTGTTTCCGCTGACTTTATCTTTATAGAAATAGTTCCGTACGATGGTGTATACCGGATGGCATTCGATAGCAAGTTGTTTAAAGCGCGGCGAAACATAAGCTGATCCCCGATAACGACAGCATCGCCTTCGCATCGCAAGACCACTTTTCTTTCCTCGGCTAAGGCTTCGTAGAATTCCAACAAAGCTTGGCACTCTCGCGCCATGTTCAGTTTTGCTACGGAAGGAAGCGCAAGTCCGTTTTCTGTTTGCACCAGAAAGAGCATGTCCGAGATGGTATTCCCCAGTCGCTGAAGCTCCTCTGCGTTTGAGCTGAGAGAATCCCGGTAATCCGCAGCACTGCGACTCTGATTTAAGACAACGTGAGTCTGTGTAAGCATATTACTGATCGGAGTACGAAGTTCATTTGCAATCCTTTAGCCGAGAGAAACACCTTAGCGGTGGTTGCGATCGGTGACAGCGCGAAGGATTCCGCAGCAGCCATTCGTGAATTCAAAGAAATTACCAAATATCTATAAGGCAGTGATTCATGACAGACTTTTCGACGCTATTGCAGCAAGGGGCAAACAATGCATGGCTTTTCATTCCCATCGCCATTTTGCTAGGGGCCTTGCATGGATTGGAGCCAGGACATTCCAAAACGATGATGGCCGCGTTCATCGTGGCCATCCGCGGTACTGTCGGGCAAGCAGTGATGCTCGGCTTAGCTGCGACAATTTCACATACAGCCTTAGTCTGGTTGATTGCTTTTGTCGGCATGTATTTCGGCAGCAAATGGAACGCAGAGGCGAGAGAGCCGTATCTCCAACTAGCTTCGTCCGTACTCATCATTGGTATTGCAATCTGGATGGCTTGGCGAACTTGGCGTGAATCACAAGTTCAGAAAGCGCATGCTCATTCGCACGACGACACACATACGCATGCAGATGAGGAAACCAAACGGATCGATACGGGACATGGTGTCATTCGAGTGGAAGTTTTTGAGGAAGGTGTGCCCCCGCGATTCCGTCTGTATGAAGAAGGACCCCAGGCACATTCATGGCAAGCTGGTGAGATTGCAATGCTTACGATCCGCGCCGGGAGTGTGAGGCAATCATTTGCCTTTACACAGCGCGATGGTTTCCTTGAATCGATAGACGAAATTCCTGAACCGCATGAATTTACGGGACTACTCACCCTGACGCATGGCGGCCACATCACAGCCGGTCTTCGTAGCCAATTCCCCGATTTTCATAAGAGTCTCCAAAAATACTTGACCCTGTAGCAGCTACAGGGTGTCTACTCAGCATACATCATCTGGAAAGTGGAGCAAAGAATGGCTGAAATACATCGTCCTCAGAATAAGCAGGGTATTGCGGATTGCTGTTCAATTAGTGATTGCCAGACTGTATCCAATACTGCCACCCAACCAGCTTCATCGGAAGTTCCATCCAATGCACAATCGGCCCAATACCGTATCTCAAACATGGATTGCCCGGTCGAAGAAAAATTGATTCGTAACAAGCTGGAAGGCATGAATGGAATTGTTCGTCTCGACTTTAATCTGATGAATCGAATCCTGGATGTTCACCATCAATTAAATAGTCTCGAATCCGTTACCTCAGCACTAAAAGCTATCGGTATGGATGCGCAGTTAATCGATAGCGAAGCGTATCAGTCAAAAGCCCAAGAATCAGCGTCGTTATCGTCGGTACAAAAAATATTGCTGGCTATTTCCGGTGTTGCAGCATTCGCCGCAGAAGTGCTTGCATGGACAACTCATACCGATGGATCGCCGCTGGTGATTGCACTGGCCTTTATTTCAATAGCGACAGGCGGATTGCCGACATTGAAAAAAGGCTGGATTGCATTAAAAACATTCACGCTCAATATCAATTTCCTGATGAGTTTGGCCGTTATCGGCGCTATGGCAATCGGACAATGGCCTGAAGCTGCGATGGTGGTATTTCTCTTTGCGGTCGCAGAACTGATCGAGAGTCTTTCCCTGAATCGTGCACGCAATGCTGTGCATGGCTTGTTGAAACTGGCTCCAGATGTCGTGACCTTGCAGGACGCCAATGGTGGCTGGCAAGAAAAGCCTGTGGAATCTGCTGTTGTTGGCGACATGATGCGCGTCAAGCCCGGTGAGCGTATCGCACTCGATGGTGTCGTCGCGAGTGGTGAATCGTCGGTTAATCAAGCACCCATCACTGGTGAGAGTATGCCGGTGGACAAACGTACAGGTGATCCTGTGTATGCGGGGAGTATCAATGAGCGTGGTTTGTTGGATATCAAGGTATCCACCAATAGCGGCAACAGCACCTTGGCAAAAATTGTTCGCGTCATTGAAGAGACGCAAAACAACAAGGCCGCAACCCAACGTTTTGTTGATACGTTTGCCCGTTATTACACGCCTGCAGTAGTGGTGATGGCTATCCTAGTTGCGGTCATACCACCGTTGGTATTCGGCGCGGCATTTACACCGTGGCTTTACAAGGCTTTGGTCATGCTCGTAATCGCCTGCCCATGTGCGCTGGTCATTTCTACGCCGGTAACCGTGGTGAGCGGCCTGACCGCTGCAGCAAGACTCGGCATCCTTATCAAGGGTGGAGAGTTTCTTGAGGTAGGTTACAAGTTAAAAGCTATTGCATTGGACAAGACAGGTACGCTGACAGCCGGTCAGCCATCTGTGGTTGACGTGAAAACCATAGGTAATAGTGAGCGTGAAGGCGTCTTGTTACTTGCGGCAAGTCTGGATGCGAACTCCGATCATCCTTTGGCAAATGCCATCGTGAAAGCAGGTCCTGAAAGTTCAATGCATAAAGTCGTTGCCAATTTCGAAGCCTTACCGGGGCGTGGCGTGAAAGGTGGGATCGACGGCACGATTTACTATCTGGGAAATCACCGTCTGATCGAAGAGCTGAAGGTTTGCAGTCCAGCGATTGAAGCGCTGCTGGATGAGATAGAAGGTGCTGCACAAACCGCAGTAATGCTCGCAACGGACAAAATGGTCGTGGGTATTATTGCCATTTCCGATAGCTTGCGCGAGAGCGCTATCGCAGGGGTGCGCCAACTGAATCAACTCGGCATTACAACCATCATGCTGACCGGCGATAACAATCGTACAGCGCAGCAGATAGGTGCGCATGTTGGTATCAGTGTCATCAAGGCGGAACTGCTGCCAGAAGACAAGCTGACGGAAATCAAAAACCTTCAATCCACCAATGGCATAGTAGGCATGCTCGGCGATGGCATTAACGATGCGCCAGCGTTGGCGCAAGCTGATGTTGGCTTCGCGATGGGGGCAGCAGGTAGCGATACCGCTATTGAAACAGCCGATGTCGCGTTGATGAATGACGACCTTGGGAAACTTCCCATTTTTATCAAACTAAGCCGTGCAACCCGTAGCATTTTGATTCAAAACATCAGCGCAGCAATTGGTATTAAAGCAGTATTTTTTGTATTGGCTTTTATGGGCATAGCGACGCTTTGGATGGCAGTGTTTGCCGACGTGGGCGCGAGTCTCTTGGTTGTCTTCAATGGATTAAGGCTACTGAAAAAATCTTACGTCTAATTTCGCATCTGACTAAACGTCATAGCTATCAAAGCTGTTAATGTTACTTCCACATATTTTTCCAACATAATTCTTTACTAGAAAATTTTAAAAAAAGTTATAATCCTCGTATATATGAAACGCCTATTGATTATTTTAATGTTTTTGATTGTTCCGCTCCAGCTTAGCTGGGCAGCGGCTGCAGTCTATTGCGAACATGAAACTAATCTATCTAGCGTGCATTTTGGTCATCACGAGCATAAACACATTGCGTCTGCTGATGAGGTAAAAACCGAAACGTCAAAATCAGCCGCAGCGGTTGACGGCGATTGCCCTACCTGCCATCTGGGAGGCATCGCAATCCTGAACATGCCAATACCAATGATGGCGTTGGACCTTATTAGTGCGTCATCAATTATTGCTGGCAATCCTCTTCTTGCTTCAAGTCGTCCTTCGCGACCTGAACGTCCCAAATGGGCAACCGCCGCTTCCTGATCCGGCGCCCGCTCGTTCTATTTCCCTACTTTTGATGTAGTTTCCAGCGCAGGTCGTCGGATCCCCTTTGTCTGTTCCACAAGGAGATTCGATGCAAAAGGTCTTACTGCCGCTTTTAATTGCGGCATCAGCAGTAGTCACAACAGCATTTCCAGCGTATGCGCAGCCGATGTCGCATACCTCCGCTTATTCCAACATGGCGACTCAAGGCATGCCTACGGAGTCGCCATTAACACGTCTGACGCTCTCGGCTGCATTGGAGTTGGCGTATAACGCCAATCCCGAAATCGCGATCGCTCGTCGCGAAGTAGAAGCGATTGAGGGAACGGTTCAGCAAGCAGGTCTCATCCCTAATCCAGAACTGGCAACCCTGGTCGAAGACACCCAGCGCGATACGCGCACTACGACTGTACAAATAAATCAAGTCATCGAGCTAGGTGGAAAACGCGGCGCACGTATTTCTGCGGCAGAGCGCGGGCGTGATTTCGCTTTCATGGAACTAAACGCCAAACAAGCCGACATCCGCGCGAAAGTTATTTCGGCTTTCTACGATGTTCTGGTTGGTCAGGAGCGCTATCGTTTAGCTGAAGGATCAGTCGAACTAGCTAAACGCGCCACACTGATTGCAGCCAGACGTGTGCTGTCGGGAAAAACCTCACCCGTTGAAGAGACACGCGCACGCGTGGCCGAATCTGGCATTCGTATTGAATTAGCTCAAGCAGCAAATGAGTTGGAATCTGCTCGACGTCTATTAGCTGCGACATGGGGAGGCGTCAGCTATCGCTTTGAGCTTGTTGAAAATACGGCAAGCGATCTTCCAACCCTTTGGCCCTTACCTGAATTGACCCAACGTTTGCAGCAGTCGCCGACTTTGCTGCGCGCAAAAATTGAGGTAGAGCGCAGGAAGGCAATGGCGGAAGTTGAACGCACTCGACGGATTCCCGATGTGACGCTCAGCTTCGGTGTCAAACGCGATGAACAGATGGGACGGAATCAGGCGATTGTCGGTTTATCGATACCAATACCTGTATTTGATCGTAATCAAGGCAATGTACTGGAATCGCTACGCAGAACCGATAAAGCACGCGATGAACTCGTAGCGACTGAAGTCAATTTAAACCTGGAGCTGGGACAAGCGCATGGTCGCTTGAGTATGGCGCGTGTAGAAGCCCAATTAATAAAAACGGAAATCCTGCCGGGCGCGCAACGCAACTACGAAGCGACCACAAAAGGCTTCGAACTTGGAAAGTTCAGCTTTCTAGAAGTGCTCGACGCGCAACGTACTTTTTTCCAAGCCAAATCGCAGTACTTGCGCTCCTTAGCTGAGACCTACCGTGCCGCAACTGACATAGACCGTCTGCTGGGCGAACCATTTTCTGCCATCAAGTAATAGAGGCCATGATGAAATTTAAACAACGTAATAAACAAACCACCATCATCATTATCGTAGTCGTCGTTGGCCTTTTGCTAGGCGGCTTGATCTTGGGAATGGGTAAAGCACAACCGCCGGGTGAAGAACAGGAATCTGGACACACTGAAACAAAAGAGCATGCTGATGAAAAGGGCCAGGCCTCAACCGAACCGCAAAAAGGTCCACACGGTGGCAAGTTGTTTACCAAAGATGATTACGCGCTTGAAGTGACCATTTTTGAAAAAGATGTGGAACCCGAGTTCCGTTTGTACGCCTACAAGAACGGCAAGCCACTCGATCCAAGTGCTAGCCAAGTTAGCGTGACTTTGGAACGTCTGGGTCGCAAACCGCAGATATTCACTTTTGTGAAAGAAGGCGATTACCTGAAAGGGAATGCCATCGTCGAAGAACCGCATTCTTTCAAAGTAACCATTAATGCGCGCTACGACGATAAGCCGTATCAGTTTGCTTACTCGCAGGAAGAAGCAAGGGTCACCATGACTGACGAGCAACTGAAACAAAACGGCGTGCAGATCATGACTGCTGGCCCGGCGCGTATCAAAACAAGCCTGCAATTAATCGGTGAGATACGTTTGAACGAAGATCGTACAGTTCATGTTGTGCCACGGCTGTCCGGCATAGTTGAGTCGGTCCGCGCCAATGCCGGCGACCAGGTAAAAAAAGGCCAAGTGCTCGCCGTGATTTCAAGTCAGTCGCTGTCAGATCAGCGTAGCGAACTCTTGGCAGCGCAGAAACGCTTGTCGCTAGCACGCACGATCTACGCGCGTGAAAAGACTTTGTGGGAAGAAAAAATATCGGCTGAGCAAGATTACCTGCAAGCTCGCGCCGCTATGCAGGAAGCTCAAATCATGGCCCAGAGTGCGCAGCAGAAGCTGGCAGCGTTGGGCGCATCACCTTCATCTTCCAACCTGACGCAATATGAAATCCGTTCACCTATCGATGGTGTCATTACCAGTAAGAGTATTTCAACAGGCACGGTCACCAAAGAAGATGCCAATATCTTTGTTATCTCCGATTTGTCTACCGTATGGGTCGATCTGACTGTTCGCGCGGAGGATATCAATATATTGAAGACTGGGCAAAAAGGGACCGTTAAATCCAGTGCTTTCGATGCACAAGATACAGGAACAGTGTCGTATATCGGTGCATTAGTTGGAGAACAAACGCGTACCGCCAAGGCGCGACTTGTACTTGCCAATCCTAAGGGCATCTGGCGTCCAGGCTTGCCCGTCAACGTGAAGCTGGTTGCTGGCGAAGTAGACGTGCCAGTTGCTGTATCTGTAGACGCTATTCAAACAGTACGCGATTGGACCGTCGTATTCGGCCGCTATGGCAATTTGCTGGAAGCACGTCCACTAGAGTTGGGTCGTAGCGACGGCAAGTATGTCGAAGTACTCGATGGACTGAGTGCTAATGAAAAATATGCGGGAACAAATAGTTTTCTGATCAAGGCAGAACTCGGCAAGGCAAGTGCCAGCCACGATCATTAAGGAGATCGATATGAAACAGATTATTGCAATCATTCAACCGCATCGACTCGAGATGGTTGAGCAAGCCTTGCATGGCATGAGTCATTTACCCGGCTTTACTTTATTTCCTGCACGAGGACATGCTCGCGGCCACGGTGCTCAGCATACCTTTACGGCGGATGAGTGGAACCCAGATACGCATGAGCACATCGTGCTACTGATGTTTTGCCCCGACGACATTACTCAAGATGCTGTTGAGGCTATTCGAGCTGCATCTCATACCGGCAATCCGGGCGACGGTCTGATTGCTGTTACGGCTCTCGAAGAGATTGTGCGCATTCATAGTGGCGAACGCGGCGACGCGGCCCTCTAGTTCAAGGAAAATTCATGTTTGAGAAAATTATTCGCTTTGCCATCGACCAGCGCTGGCTGGTCATGTTGATGACAATCGGTATGGCTGCACTAGGTATTTATAACTATCAGAAGTTGCCGATTGATGCAGTACCTGACATTACCAATGTACAGGTACAAATCAATAGTAGCGCACCGGGCTACTCACCACTTGAGACGGAGCAGCGCATTACCTTTCCTGTCGAAACAGTGATGGCTGGTTTGCCAATGTTGGAACAGACTCGTTCGATATCGCGTTATGGCCTGTCGCAAGTTACCGTCATTTTCAAGGAAGGCACTGACATTTATTTTGCGCGGCAAATGGTTAACGAACGCATCCAGGAAGCAAAAGAGAAACTGCCACCTGGCGTGACGCCAAGCATGGGCCCGATTTCAACCGGACTCGGTGAGATTTACATGTGGACGGTTGAATCCAAGCCCGGTGCGCTCAAGCCAGATGGCACGCCTTATACACCCACAGATTTGCGAGAAATCCAGGACTGGATTATCAAGCCACAGTTGCGCAATGTGCCGGGTGTGACCGAGATTAATACTATCGGTGGCAATGCTAAAGAGTTTCAGGTTGCACCGTTTCCTGACAGGTTGATAGCACATGGTCTGTCGCTGGAGGATTTAATCACGACCCTCGAGCGCAACAATAACAATGTTGGAGCAGGCTATATCGAGAAAAACGGTGAGCAATATCTGATTCGTGCACCGGGCCAAGTGACTGATATCAACGATATCGGTAACATTGTGATTAGCACTCGCCAAGGCGTGCCTTTGCGCATACGAGATGTCGCCGACGTTGTAATTGGTAAGGAGCTGCGCACTGGGGCCGCGACCGAGAATGGAAAAGAGGTCGTGCTGGGTACCGTGTTCATGCTAATCGGTGAAAACAGTCGTTCTGTAGCGGCAGCGGTTGATAAAAAGATGAAAGAAATCAACCTAACTTTGCCTAAAGGCATTGTTGCCGACACGGTCTATGACCGAACTGTTTTGGTCGATAAAGCAATTGCAACCGTGAAAAAGAATTTGATGGAAGGCGCATTGTTAGTCATCGCCATTCTATTTCTATTCCTCGGCAATATTCGTGCGGCGATCATTACAGCGATGGTCATTCCACTGGCTATGTTGTTTACCTTTACCGGCATGGTCAATAACCAGGTCAGCGCCAATCTGATGAGTCTGGGCGCACTGGATTTCGGGATCATTATTGATGGCGCAGTCGTGATTGTTGAAAACTGCATACGTCGCCTGTCGCATGCACAAGCTATTGCCGGACGTGCCTTGACGCGCAATGAGCGATTCCATGAAGTATTTGCAGCATCCAAAGAAGCACGTCGTCCATTAATCTTTGGACAGCTAATCATCATGGTGGTGTACTTACCGATCTTTGCCTTATCTGGCGTGGAAGGGAAGATGTTCCAGCCGATGGCGTTTACGGTGGTTACTGCGCTGATAGGTGCGATGATACTTTCGCTCACGTTTATTCCGGCAGCCGTTGCCTTGCTGATAGGCGACAAAGTCAGCGAAAAAGAAAATCGTCTGATGACTTGGTCCAAGCGTCGCTATGAGCCGATGCTGAACTGGGTAATGATCAGCAAGCCTTTGGTGTTGACCGTAGTCGGCGTTGTCGTCGTATTGAGTGGTTTGCTGATGACGCGTATGGGGAGTGAGTTCATCCCTAGCCTGAATGAAGGTGATATCGCATTGCATGCCTTGCGCATACCGGGCACCAGTTTGACGCAAGCGATCGACATGCAAATGGAGCTGGAACGTAACATCAAGAGTTTTCCGGAGGTAAGTCGTGTTTTTGCCAAACTGGGCACAGCGGAAATCGCAACGGACCCGATGCCACCGAATGTTGCGGACACCTTCATTATTCTCAAGCCGAAATCGGAATGGCCAGAGCCCAAAAGAAGCAAGGCAGAGTTGATTGTCGCGATGCAAGAAGTGGTGGGCAAGGTGCCAGGCAACAACTACGAATTCACGCAACCGATTCAGATGCGCTTCAATGAATTGATCTCGGGTGTGCGTAGTGACGTTGCCGTCAAAGTATTTGGCGACGATATGGATGCGATGAACGTCACAGCCGACCAAATCTCCGATGTGCTGTCCGGCGTATCCGGTGCTGCGGATGTAAAAGTAGAGCAAACCACCGGCTTGCCGATGCTTACCGTTCAGATCGATAGAGAAAGAGTTGCGCGTCTAGGCGTCAACGTAGGAGATGTACAGGATGCCTTATCCATCGCAGTGGGTGGTAGGGAGGCTGGCGTACTGTTTGAGGGCGACAAGCGCTTCGATATCCTTGTTCGTCTACCGGAGTCGGTACGCAATGATATAGAAATTATCAAAAAAATTCCTATCCGTTTGCCTACACTGGAAGGTACTCAGACAGGTACGCCCGGCTATACACAACTCGGTGACGTCGCTACATTTACACTGGCCCCTGGACCTAACCAGATCAGTCGTGAGAATGGTAAACGTCTGGTCATAGTGACATCCAACGTCAGGGGACGTGACATTGGCTCTTTCGTTACCGAGGCACAGCAGAAAGTGCAGTCAATGGTGAAAGTCCCAACCGGCTACTGGATTTCTTGGGGAGGCACCTTCGAACAACTGCAGTCAGCAACAGATCGTTTGAAAATCGTCGTACCTCTAGCACTGCTGTTGGTCTTTCTACTCCTGTTTGCCATGTTCGGTAACGTGAAAGATGGCTTGTTGGTCTTCACCGGTGTGCCTTTCGCATTAACTGGCGGGATTGCCGCTTTATGGTTGCGTGATATTCCATTGTCTATTTCGGCAGGAGTCGGATTTATTGCGTTGTCAGGTGTCGCCGTACTAAACGGACTGGTGATGATTTCATTCATACGCAGTCTGCGCGAAGAAGGAAGATCACTTCATGATGCGATCCATGAGGGTGCATTGACCCGGTTAAGACCCGTATTGATGACAGCGTTGGTTGCTTCATTGGGATTTGTGCCGATGGCTTTGGCTATGGGTACAGGCGCGGAAGTACAACGCCCTTTGGCAACCGTTGTCATTGGCGGCATCTTGTCATCAACTTTATTGACCTTATTGGTATTGCCACTGCTTTATCAAATGGCACATCAAAGCGATGAAGACGAACCGCAGACTCAAGTTACTGGAACACGCAGTTTCGTGCAGCGACTCGCATTTTGGAAATGATCTGATCAGTATTGATATTGCGCAGGAGTTAGATATTTCTCTGTAATGGATGCTGGCATCGTAGCTTGGGTCAGCATCCTCATTAGCAAACGAGTGTCACTAATGAATTTTCAAAGATGAGACACAAACTGGATTGGAAATACTGTTTTCTGGTCGGGTTGTCCTTGCTGCAGCTCTTGGCACGGTCATTGGTCTGGATCGCGAGCCTCAAGGAAGTGATGCGGGAGTTCGTACCTGCATGGCAATTTCAATAGGTGCTTGTGCATTCAGTCTGGTTTCACTGCATGTCGTTGGTGGAGATCCGACCAGAATTGCCGCACAACTAGTAACTGGTATTGGATTTTTGGGAGCTGGGGTGATATTGCATGTGCGAGGACGTATTGAAGGATTGACGACTGCTGCAACTTTATGGGCAACAGCATCGATCGGAATGGCCTGTGCATTCGGTATGTATGTTCTAGCGATATTAACGACGACACTTATGTATGGAATATTGGTCCTTTGACATGTTCCTGGTTGGAAAAAATTCACGCGAAAGCGACATCTAAAGAAGTTTCGGAATGCAATCCAGGAAGCGAATAGAGACAGTGAATCGATCCAAAATTGAAGGAGAAAAAATGGGAACCTTTGAAAGATTAATGGGCGGCGATCATGGTCGCCGTCTTGGCGGTGGACACCACGAACGCTACGACATTAATACGTCGAAAAATCAAACTGATTCTGGAGGAAGAGAGTCGCGCCACACCTCAACGCCAACAATGACCTGCATAGTGTGTGGAACGGGAAATAATTCAGTAGCACTGTTTTGTCAACAATGCGGTACCTGTTTGATTCCAGTGAAATGTGAAGGGTGTAATGCGGAAATGATGGGTGGAATGAAGTTCTGCGGCCAGTGTGGCATGGAGCGCAAATAATTTGCACTGACATATGTAACGTTAATTTTGTTTGATAGAACCGAGGATTCTTATGAGCGCCGGCCATACCCATGCGTTACCGACAGGACAAAATCAGAAATATTTACTGATTGCTTTAGGGCTGACATCTACTTTTCTTATAGCGGAAGTCGTCGCAGGTTTCATTACTGGCAGCCTTGCCTTGCTTTCCGATGCCGCACATATGCTTACCGATGCAAGTGCGCTAGCAATTGCGTTGGTGGCCATTCAGATAGGCAAACGACCAGCGGATAAGCGAAGAACGTTTGGCTATCTACGTTTTGAGATTCTGGCTGCAGCATTTAACGCGATCCTGCTTTTCTTGGTGGCGATGTACATCTTGTATGAGGCTTACCAAAGATTTCGTTCGCCTATAGAAATTGAATCGACCGGCATGCTGATCGTTGCTTCGCTTGGCTTGGTCATTAATTTGATCAGTATGAAATTGCTTAGTGCCGGCAAAGATTCAAGTCTCAATATTAAAGGCGCGTATTTGGAGGTCTGGAGCGATATGTTGGGATCCGTCGGGGTCATTATCGGCGCACTCGTTATTCGTTTTACGGGTTGGACGTGGGTAGATTCAGTTATCGCGGTTGGAATTGGTTTTTGGGTATTACCACGAACTTGGGTATTGCTAAGAGAGAGCATCAATGTCTTACTCGAAGGTGTGCCTGAAGGTATGGATCTAGAAAAAATACAGCAGTTATTAATTGAGATTCCAGGTGTTCAAAGTTTGCATGATTTACATGTATGGTCAATTTCGAGTGGAAGAGTAAGTTTGACAATGCATGTAGTTAGTGAGGATGCCGAGAATATGCGTCCCGCATTGTTAGCGGCAATTGAATCGTTACTTACTGAAAAATTTGAAATTCACCACACCACCATACAAATTGAGGCGGAACCGTGTGAACAGGCCACTCTGGATCATTCTTTCGGCCCTTCAACATAAGAAAGAGTAGTGATCCATGTGCACAGGAAATCATTCAACAAATATTTATTTCACTAAATAATTATGTACATAGGAAATCGTTGGGTGCCAATGGCGCTAGCAAATACGCTGCTTGTTGTAACGCTTCTCATCATATTAGTTATTTTCGGCACGCTGTATTGGCTGAGTCGATCGGATCCTACTAATAAGAAGATACGACATGTAAAGCAGCGAGTACCTAATGGAAAGAAGCGTAGGACAAGAAAGAAAAGATAGTTCAGTAAACATAATTACGTCATTTATTTCTTGCAAGTTTTTTGATAAGAATACAGAACGTCACGCAAACATATTATAGGCACGCTGATTACTAGATCTTTTGCATTCACAATCTTAGTCATATTTTTATTTATGACTACCTTTTATGCTGGTTCAGTCTTTTGCTGCATCGCGTTGTTAGGCTTGGGCACAATCGCCTTGCGTCAGCGTCACTAGCCCGAAATAACCCAGCCGTTCAAGATTGGAAGCATTGGTATTATTCCGAGAAGAGATGGCATTACTCTTAGCCAAAACAGGTAGAGATGCAAGTTCGCATTTTTACTGTAGCAACTACTGTAAAATACAATCATTCTCATTTGCATTCACGGCATCATGCCCTCATTTCAAAAATTCATCGCTGTAATTTTCCTTATACTATCTTGCGCAATTTCGACACAAGCCGCAATTGCGCAAGATGCAGCCACGCAAGACAAGGCGAAACAAATCTGGCAGGTCTTAGATTACCTTGCAGTAGATTATGGCTCTGCAGTACAAAATGGTGCGATAGTAAGTAAGAACGAATACGCTGAAATGCAGGAGTTTTCCGAAAATGCAGAAAAACAATTGGCGAGTTTGCCGAAAACAGACGCAAATGCCGATTTGTTGCTACAGGCAGGAAAGTTACGCAAACTAATCGCCGACAAAGCCTTGGCAAACGAGGTCGCCTTGCTTTCGAGGGCGCTAGCGGTTCAAGTACTACAAACTTATCCGGTTCCTTTGTCTCCGTCAAAAGTGCCTGATTTAGCTCGAGGATCCGCACTCTATCAAAGTAATTGTGCTTCTTGTCATGGCGCGCAAGGACATGGTGATGGTCCATTATCAGCGCAGCTCAATCCGCCGCCGATCGCACTTTCAGGACACGATAGAGCAAAAGAGCGAAGCATCTTTTCAATACAGCAGATTATTTCTCATGGTGTTGCCGGCACATCTATGCCTAGTTTTGCACACTTGTCTGAGGATGATCGTTGGGCGATTGCATTCTTTGCTTCTACTTTGTCATACAGCGATGCCGATCGCCAAGACGGAAAATCAGCATGGGAATCTGACGCCTCTATTCACGACGCTATACCAAATCTAAGCGCATTAACGCAGGCATCAGAAACTGCCTTGTCCAAGAAGTTACCGTCGACTGCAGGCCCCGTACTCGCATATTTGAGAAGCGAACCAAATATTGTCGCTGGTTCTAACCAAGACAGTTTGGCTCTGGCCAAGACGAAATTGGCTGAAAGCGTTAAGGCACTGGCATCAGGTGATAAAGAAAGTGCCTCACGTTTGGCCTTATCAGCCTATCTTGATGGATTTGAAATCGCTGAACCAGCATTGGCGGCCAAAAATAAAAACTTGTTTGAAGCTCTTGAAAAAAGCATGGGTGCTTTCCGCGTTATCGTTAAGGCAGGTCAGCTTGGTGAAGCGAGAAAAGCCGAGGGAAAATTGCAAACGATGTTGAGCGAAGCGCAAAGTACGCTGACTACCGCAGTGGAGGACCCACTTTCCACGTTTCTCGGTGCTTTCACTATATTGCTGCGGGAAGGGGTAGAGGCCTTACTGGTTATCGTGGCCATGGTAGCTTTTCTGAAAAAATCTGATCGGCGCGATGTACTCAAATATGTTCATGCCGGATGGATCGTGGCGTTAGCCGGTGGCGGTGTTACTTGGGCGGTCGCTACGTATGTCGTAGACCTGAGCGGGGCGAGTCGAGAAATGACAGAGGGCTTTTCTGCTATCTTTGCTGCCGTCGTATTACTAGCAGTCGGCATTTGGATGCATCAAAAGAGTATGGCCGGTCGTTGGCAGGCTTATGTAAAAGAGAAGCTTTCATCGGCATTGAATCGTCGTTCCGTCCTCATGCTTTTTGTCCTTTCCTTCGTTACTGTTTATCGTGAAGTGTTTGAGACTGTTTTGTTTTATGCGGCACTCTGGACCGGCGGCAATGGCGGATACATGTTGGCGGGAATGGCCGCTGCCATTTTGATCTTGGCCGTGATCGCATTCGTACTCTTGCGAACGTCCGCACGTCTTCCTATCAGTCAGTTTTTTGCCGCTAGCTCAGCATTGGTCGCAATTCTTGCCTTTGTGATGATTGGAAAGGGCGTAGCCGCACTACAAAAAGTAGGTGTCTTTGACATCACCCCCATTGCATTTCCACAGATCGATTGGCTTGGTATCCACCCGACCATGCAGACGACGATTGCACAACTTCTGATTGTTTTGACTGTGATAGTCAGCGTTGCTTACAACCTACGATCAGATAGAAACAGAAAAGAGAAAGTCTGATTTGCATGCATTAAGGAATGCTCATCACTTCAGAAAAATTGGCGTGAACTGTACGTTGCGCAGCAACGGCATGTGTATTGAGTGCGCCTTGGAAATAGCAGAAGCGAGGTACGCACCCACGATCTACCTCGCATCAAATTTTTCGGGCTACTGAAATTTGATCGTCATGAAGCGATACTTCCAGCATATCGTCCACGTCCCAACCGATCTGCATTAGTAGTTCATCAGGTAGTTCTAGCACTACATCGCCGGAATCATCACCAGCGTCGACAAGTTTTGCCTGCCAAATAGATGGATTCGATTGCAGCATTGTTGTGCTGGGCAAATGTTCAATCAAGATCTCGAGCAATTCTTTATCGTGGCTAGGCAACTGCAGCCACATCGCGAAATGACTTTCAGAATAATTCAGCCACATGCTTACCGCCTGCAGTGGCGTCACGGTATGGGCGCCGACCATCAAACAATGCTGTATGCGCGCTATGTCGGCGCCATGTTGGGGGAGCAATTCCAGACGCTCTTTCCTAGAACTTGCCATGATTATTCCCTATTAGAGAGTTGATTTTTCATCTGGCTCGATTGCCAGCGTCAACGGTGCCAGCATATGCTCGATGCGGGCTTTATTAAAAGGATCGACGCCATCGACGTAGCGCATTGCCGATTGTATATTTTTCCAACCGACATATTCCATGAGTGTTTTTATATCCCAGCCGTTCGAGGTCGCCCAGTTGGCAAATCCACGACGAAGCGAATGTGCACTATATTCGTCGGCGTCAAGAATGCCAGCTCGACCAAAGAGCGATCGTAGCAACGGGATGATGCTCGCCGGGTTCAATCCGTTTGCATTGATCTTGCCCCAGCGGTTAATTGATCGAAAGACAGTGCCACTCTCCAGTCCACTTAAATCGATCCATGTCTGATAGGCCGAAACCGGGCAAAGACGAGACAAAGCCGGCGTTTTAAATGTACTGCCTTTGAACTGACGATCACTTTTGGTCTGGGGTAAATAACACGTGATGCCTTCATCTGAAACAGCAGTAACGTATTGCACCTCCAACCTTACTAGCTCATCACCACGGAATCCACGCCAGAAACCAAGTAGGACTATCGCTTTGTCTCTTGTATGGCGCAACAGTGCGACGGGGTCATTCGTCGCATCTGCTGTGGCTATCTCGCCATCAAGCCAAGTTGTTATCTGTTCGAGTTGATCGAGTTGTAAGGGCTTGGCACGTTTTTCCTGTGTCGGATGTAATCGTTGGATGCCGCGAAATGTTTTCCGAACTATCGGCGACTTCGTTGGGTCTGGAAACCCTTGATCAATATGCCATTGTGAGAGTGCTGCCAGTCGCTGCCGTAACGTATTGATTGCGAGCGATTTTGCATAGCTAGCCAAATATCGTGAAATGGCATCTGCTGTGGACGGTAAAAATCCACCCCATTCGACCTCAAAATGACGCACGGCTGATCGATAGCTCTGCCGCGTATTATCACTTGTAGCGGCATGAATATATTGATCGAGGCTTGGCATGTTTAAGAACTCTTGGGCATATGGAGGGCAATCTCACTGACTAACAATCTTACGCGAGTTCAAATTTGAAGTGCAAGACCTGACTTGAAGAATACCTGA